>Ga0256838_1000223_pt1 | contig 39816 bp, 40 predicted proteins | sample 4571419metaG_FD_185978 | JGI IMG/M metagenome (GOLD analysis project Ga0256838, IMG submission 185978) | Hydrothermal vent microbial communities from Guaymas Basin, Mexico - 4571-419 | ecosystem: Environmental > Aquatic > Marine > Hydrothermal vents | place: Mexico: Guaymas Basin | collected... | reverse complement strand
TTTGATTCAAATCTGGTCTATAATCTTTGCTATGACCTTTTCGTATCTCAACTGTTCCATCACCTGTATCTTTCTCTTTTTCTATATGAGTTGCAAAGGCAGTTGAGTCCAAATGTCCTATTTTTGAAGAAATCCCAAGAGTTTTTACAGCATTTGAAGCTATTTTTGAGAATAAATCACTAACTCCATATTCATATATCTTATCTAATGTTCTTCCTAGAGCTATATCATTTATACTTTTTGCCTCTATATCTTTTCCCAATAGTTGGGCTATTGGTTTATCTTCAAAATATTCTGGAGTCATATAAGAGTGGCGTACCTGTAAATCCCAAGCCATTGATGATCATAGCGACCACAGCGTCCCCATGACTCAGGGTTCTTTGGTCTCCTCCTGTGACTATATGATTATTTACTATTTGAGATATATTTAACTCTTTACACATTCCTGCCACCAAGCCTAAATGCCCTAATTTTTTTGTTTTTATTTTATTTATTTTTTTAAAACAGATGGTATATTCCTAATATATATATTTATTTCTTATTATATTACTTTAAGTTTATAGGGGTGATGAATGTCAGTAATAATGAGAATACAAAATCTATTAAATTATCATCTGATAAGAATTCATCTAATATTACTATAGATATTTCATCAATTAATACAAATATTACTAGAATACCAATCGTTATAACAGTAAATAAAAATTGTAATCTTGGTTCATTAGAATTTTTAGAAATTAGTTTTAATGAGGATATAATTTATAATTTAGATGGAATAAAAGAAGAAAAGTCAATCATTCTTGCAGAACTTTATAAACGCTTAAATATATGGAAATATAAAATTATTGTACAAGGTTTTAATAATGGACTAGAAAAAATTGCAGATGATTTTGGTCTAAATTTAAATTCCTTATCTCAAGAAGAAAGAAATAAAACATTTAGAAAATCTCCTAAAGATGTAATTCAAGAAAATATAAAATATATTAAAAATTCACTTATTGAAATAAAATCAACTATTGATAATGCTATTGAAAATAAATATAATGAGAGTGATACAAGAATGATTATTGATAAAATTTTTATTGATTCACTAGGATATAGTATAGAAGAGCTAAAAACAGAACAAAGAATTCAAGGAAGAAGAGCAGATTATATTTTATCTGTAAATAATATAGATTATATTGTGGTTGAAGCAAAAAAAGCAGGTATGACTTTAAGAGAAAAACAGGTATTTCAAGCCACATCTTATGGAGCATATTCGGGTATCAAGTGGGCATTATTAACAAATTTAAATCAATGGCAACTTTACTATATTAATTCTGGAGACAAAATAGAACCTGAATTAGTATTTTGTATTGATTTAGATGTAATTCGTGATGAAGATGTTGAGATGCTCTTTAAAATTTCTAAAAATGGTATTCTAAGAAAAGGTTTATTGGATAAAGTTAGAGAAAAGAATAGAGCGTTAAGTCAAGCTAATATTATTTCTACATTATTAACTGATAATGTTTTGGATAAAATCAGAACAACTATCAATAAAGATAGCTCTTATAAAGTTTCTAATCAAGAACTACAAAATGTTTTAGAAAGTTTTTTAAATCTTTAATATAAATATAATTCTAAGTACCGTGCGATGAATAGCCACTTTTTATGATATAAAACTCTGAAGACAATAAAAGATAGAAAGAAGAGTATAAATAGACTTAGAAAAAGTATAAATTCAATACACGGTACTTAAATTTGTAGAAGAGAAATTATTTACAGAATAATGCAATATTAAACTTCTTTTAATCTAAAAGATTATACCATAACATCAATAAAGCTTTTTTTGTAGATTTTTAAAAGAGGCTGTTAAAAAAGGATGAGTGAAGTCCCCAAAGTTTTCGAAGACCGACAACTTCACTCAACAAGCACGAGGCTCAATCGTATTTTAACCAATTTTGCGTTAAATTCTCATTGAACCTATAAATTTTATTGTTAAGTATCCCCTAAATGCTTGGGGGTTTTTTTACACCAAAGCCATAAAAATCTTCCGCGACCCCTATAATCGTGTGTTCTTATCTAGGCTAAGTCTCTCAAAAAGATATGCCAAGTATAAAAAATAATGAGAAAAAATAGATTGGTAGTAACCATATTGTATAAAAATATGAATCATGCCGAGATAAAAGTATGTTGGTATTTGGGAGCTTTAGAAGAAAATAGCTGTATTTGAAAGAAATAGAGGGGATAAGGGTCTCCATCCTCTTGAAGCTGTTGAGAATGGAGAGTTACTTTTCCATTTTCTGACGATGGACGACGCGACGTGTAACGGTATTAATATTTTGCCTTTTTTTAGGCAGAATTAACTCAAAACTTCGGCTCAATGCTACGGTACTTAAATTTCAATACCCCAAGGAAAACAAATAACTAAAAAATAGCTCTAATTTATTTAAGGTTAAATACAATATGAGAGGTAAAATTAGTTCTAAAAATTATTTAGAATTAAGAAACTATAAAAATACTTTTAAAGACTACAAGTTAGTTATTAAAGGTAATAGAATTAGTAACTCAGAAGAGTTATTATCTGATATTTTGAAGCAATTAGAAGACAAGTTTACTGATGTTGGATTAGCTGTTCCAATAATAATGAATAAATAAAAATCCTATATTTAAAATCTTAATAACTTCCTTTTCTTGATAAAACGGCTACAAATGTTTTAATTAAAATTATTAAATCTAATCCTATGCTCCAGTTTCTCGTATACCATACATCAAGTTGAACCCTTTCATCATAATCTATATCATTTCTTCCACTAACTTGCCAAAGACCTGTAATCCCTGGTTTTACTGCTTTAAAATACTCAAAATATTCACCATATTTAGCTATCTCATCAGTAATAATTGGTCTTGGACCAACAAGAGACATCTTTCCTTGGAGAACATTTAAAATCTGAGGAAGTTCATCAAGAGAAGTCTTTCGTAAAAATTTACCAACTTTTGTAACTCTTGGGTCATTTTTAAGTTTAAACTCTGCTTCCCACTCTTTTTTTAATTTAATGTCTTCTTTTAGTAATTTTGCAAGTCTCTCTTCTGCATCAACATACATTGTCCTAAATTTATATATATTAAAATCTTTTCCATCCTTGCCAATTCTTCTATGTTTAAATATAGGATATCCATCTGTTGAGATAAAAACTATAATATATAAGATAAATAAAAATGGTGAAGATATTAAGATAAGAAACATAGATACAATATAATCAAATATCTTTTTTATACCTACATCTACAGGGTTTAAAAGATTATTTTTAAGAAAAAAAGCTAAACCTTTATGATTAATAGAGGAGATAATCTCTGCGTTAAATAGAGGCATTGATGACATTTTGGGCAATACAATCACCTTTTTTATCCTCTCTTGAATATAATCAATATAATAAAGACTCTCATCGCTTAATGCTCTATCTATTGCAAGAACAGCGGTATAAAACTCCATATTTAATATCTCTTTATTAATAAACTTTATTATCTCTTCTTGAGACAAGTTATCTATTATAATAGTCTGTTTTATATCAAATCCAAAAGCATTATCATAAAGTAACCAGTTTTTAACATTAGATATACTATTTTTATCACAAACTACAAGAATATTCTCTCGCAAAAAATTATATTTAAAGAAATACTTTTTGATAAAAAATACGGCAATAGGAAGAGTCATTGTTATTATAAAAAATAGCAAAATAATGGTACGAGAATATTCATCTGACTCTTTTGTTATAAATACTAAAGAGAATGAGAAGAAAGCAGATATAATATTAGCTTTTAAAATAGTAACTGCTTCTGTCGTTGTTACCATTCTTTTTGTCATTAGTTTATGATAGAAATATGATATAAAATATATCAAAACTAACCATAAATATTCATGATAAAGATGATCAATTGGATGAGATATAAAGAGATAAGAGACCTCTACTGCCCCATAAAGAGAGATAAACAATAGAGATAAAAATAGTATAGACTTAAAAATAAAATATTTCATAAAATATCTAAGAACTTAAAATATCAGCAGAACTAGATAATAGGTATAAAATAATAATAGATACAGGTGACATATGTAGTGCAAGGTGATATTTATCTTTAAAGATATACCAAAGCAAAGAACCCCATGATATTAATATTAACAATAGATATGGAAATAAAATATAAGGAACAGGTCTTGCAAGAATAATAAATAACATAAATATCAAAATAATACCAAGCATTATTATATATTTTCCCATTTTAACTCTATCTTGATCTTTTTTATATTTTAAAAATATAATCCCAATCGTGATTAAAAGAATAGATATTACCATAATTATTTTCATCAGACTCTCCTATTTTATAATCTATCAACTACCTCTATACCTAATATTTCTAATCCTTGTTTGATTGTTTTTGCACTCAATGATGCTATTGCTAATCTACTTTTTTGAATATCTTCTACTATATCATCTCTTAATATAGGATTTTGCTCATAAAATCTCATAAATAATGTTGTTAAATCATACAAATAAAGTGTAAGAATATGTGGTTTACTTTGAATATATACTCTATCTAGTGTATCTTCAAATTTTAATAGAGTTAAAACTAATTTTTGTTCTAAATCATCACTAATACTAATATTACAACTATTAATATCTCCATCATATTTTTTTAATATACTACTTATTCTTACATAACCATATTGTAAATATAGTGCTGTATTACCATCAAAACTAAGCATTTTATCCCAGTCAAAGATATAGTTTGATTCACGATTAATTGATAAATCAGCATATTTAACCGCTCCAATACCAACAACTTCTGCAATCTTTTCTATATCTGTATCAGAATAATTTTCTCTTTTATTAATAGAATCTTTAGCTTTAGATATGGACTCATCAAGTAAATTAACAAGTTTTACAGTTCCACCATCTCTTGTTTTAAATGGACGACCTGATTTATCCATCATTGTACCAAAAGCAATATGCTCTAAAACTACATTATCTGAAAAATTAACTTTTGATGCTATCTCAAAAAGTTGCTTAAAGTGAAATGATTGCCTAGCATCAACAACATATAGAATCTTATCTGCTTTTAAGGTCTCTACTCTATATCTAATTGCAGCCAAATCAGTTGTAGCATATAGATAACCACCATCTTTTTTCTGAATAATCATAGGAGTATCACTATCTTCAAAGAAAATACATTTTGCTCCATCACTTATATCAATTAAAGATTTATCTTCAAGAAATTTGATTGTGTTATCTAATTCACTATTATAAAAACTCTCAGCTTTTACATCATCTCTTGTTAGTGAAACACCGAGCTTCTTATATACATCTTCACAATGATGCAAGGATATATCAATAAATTGTTTCCATAACTTTAAACAGTGTTCATCTCCACTTTGAATCTTAACAACATACTCTCTTGCCTTATCAGCAAAATCTTCATCTTCATCAAATCGTTTTTTAGCATCTTTATAAAACTGCTCTAAATTTTTTAGATTATCTGCTGAATCTTGTGAAATATCTTCAAGATATGCAATTAGCATTCCAAATTGAGTTCCCCAATCACCTACATGATTTTGACGAATCACATTATGACCTAAAAACTTTGATAAATTAGCTAAAGAATCACCAATAATAGTGGAACGAAGATGTCCAACATGCATCTCTTTTGCCATATTAGGTCCAGAATAATCTATTAAAATCTTTAAAGGGTTATCGGTTTTAGAGATAGATAACCTATCATCTTTTAATGCTATATTTGCATTTTCAGATAACCAATCTCTATTTAAAAATATATTAATAAAGCCAGGTCCAGCTACCTCTACTTTGGATATAATTGTACCTATCTCTATTTGAGATACCACTCTTTTAGCTATCTCTCTTGGATTTTGTTTAAAGACCTTAGCTAATGGCATAATTCCATTATATTGATAATCTCCAAACTCAGCTTTTGTAGATTCATTGATAACCACATCAGCAGATATATCACATTTATCAAGAGCTGTTTTTATAATTATAGATATATTTGATTTTAAATTCATTTATTAACTATTACTCAAAAGTTATTAAGCATCTTGCTTTTTATCAGTTGCTGGTTGAACTGGTGTAGCATCTGCTGTTTTTGTATTATCTTTTTTAACTTCAGCTTGATCAATCTCTTTAGAAGCGACAACATCTTCTTCTGCCATCTCTTTTTTAAATCCTTTGATAGCTTTTCCCATACCTTTTGCTAAATCTGGTATTTTTTTTGCTCCAAATAAAAGCATTATTATTACCAATACAATTATTAATTCTGGCATACTCGGCATACCCATATTAAATCCTTTTTAATTCTTAATTTTATTCATTTTATTAATCATATTATACTTTAAAAATTTTAATTTTTAGTTGTTTTTAGCCAATGTATAATAAAATCATTCAACTCTGCTCTGCTTTGTTTCAATATTGATACATTTGCTATAAGCGTAAACTCCTCTGATGCTGTTTTAATATCATCATTGATAATTACATAATCATATTCATGAATAGCTTCTATCTCTTTTTTTGCATTATCCATTCTTTGAGATATAATATCTTTATCATCCGTACGTCTTATATTTAACCTATAATCTAATTCATCAATAGATGGAGGAGTTATAAAAGCAGAAGTTGTAATATCACCTAATTTTGCTCTAATTAATCTATGACCTTGTATATCTATATCAAATATAACCAGCTTTCCATTGTTTAATGCCTTTTGAACAGGGATGAGTGATGTCCCATAATAATTATTATGAACTGTTGCATATTCCAAAAAGTTACCAGCTTTAATATCCTCTTCAAAACTATCTTTTGATACAAAATAATAATCAACTCCATCAACTTCTCCATCTCTAGGTTTTCTTGTTGTCGTTGATATAGAAAAATAATAACTGCCAATATTATCTGAACTCTCTTTAATAATTGTACTTTTACCTGCTCCACTAGGACCAGAAAGAACAAGAATCGCTCCTATCATATATTATCCTTAGGAAATTTTATATTTATAGTAATTTCAGCACCTGCAAAAATATGTTTTAAAGTTTCCACCTTAGTATCTAATAATAATTCCAAAAGATCATTACCATTTATATCATTACTAGCTTCATTTTTAAGCATACTATCATCTATCTCATCCAAAGAGTCATCTATTAAAATATCTTTTATGCTATCTACCTGATTTACATAAGACTCTTCTATGATTTCACCAACTTTTGTATCATCATAATCTAATAATATAGACAAATCATTTAAATTCGCTAAATCTTCTATATCCTTGTGGATAACTTCATTTAAAATATCAACTATAGCTGATGGTAAAAATGGTTTTTTTATCTTGAAGTTATAATGAAGTTGTCGTATATTATTATTTTCATTAGTGTATAATAGTATTTTTGTTGAAGATACAATATTATTAATAAAATCAACAGAACTACTATTATAACAACTATCATCTATAAAAACAACATCATATTTATCTTTGTTGATTATTTGGGATAAAGAATCTACCTCTATTATATTAACATCAAACTCTTTAACTGACAAAGAGATTAATTTTGAGACAACAATATTTTTATTTAAAACTAAAATATTCATAATTTATACTCCAAAATCTTTTTATCAATTTTAACATATAATGTATTATAAAGAAATGAAGGGTACTAACTTTTTTTGGCTCTCTTTTTCCACTCTTTCTCAAATTTCTTACGTTTAATATAAGAAAATTTTTCTATAAAAAGGTGACCATTTAGATGTTCAATCTCATGTTGAAGAGCAATAGACAAAAACTCATCATCCTCAATCAGGTGAATATCTCCAAATCTATCTTGATATTCAATTTTAACATATTTATATCTATCAACCTCTTCAAAAACTTCAGGAACACTTAAACAACCTTCTGTATATGTTGTAGAACCTGTTTGCTCCAAAAATTTAGGATTAATAACCTCTAATGTATTCTCAAAAGATTGTATCTCTACATCTTCATTTTCACTCTTAACTGGAACATTAATAATAAGAACTCTTTGTGCTATTCCTATTTGAATAGATGCCAAACCAACACCATTTTTTGCTATCATTGTCTCGTACATATCATCCAAAAGAGTATGTAAAGAGCTATCAAAAATCTCTACCTCTTTTGATACCAACTTTAATCTTCTGTCTGGATAAACTACAATCTCTTTTATCATAATAATCTCTTAAGTTAAACTTTTTGTAAGAATTTTATCAATCAAACCATATTCCAAAGCCTCAGAAGCCGACATAAAGTTATCTCTTTCAGTATCTTTTTCTACTCTTTTTACCGTTTTACCAGTCTGCTTTGCTAAGATTTCATTTAAAACATCTTTTAGTCTTTGAATCTCTTTAGCTTGAATTTGAATATCTGTTGATTGACCCTGAGCACCACCTGATGGTTGATGTATCATAATTCTTGAGTTTGGAAGAGAATATCTTTTCCCTCTTGCACCACTTGAAAGTAAAAATGCACCCATAGATGCTGCTTGACCAATACATATCGTTACAACATCTGGTTTAATATAATTCATTGTATCAAACATAGATAAACCACTTGTTATAACTCCTCCAGGAGAGTTAATATAAAAATATATATCTTTATCTGGATCTTGTGCTTCTAAAAATAAAAGTTGAGCAACAATAGTTGAAGCTACTGCATCATTTACTTCTCCTGTAAGCATAATAATACGATCTTTAAGAAGACGAGAATATATATCATAACTTCTCTCTCCTCGTCCTGTCTGCTCTACAACATAAGGTATATAACTCATACTGATTCCTACTTATCTAACTCAAGAAGTTTTGAAAATAGTTTATCTTCAATCATTCCCATTCTAACAGCTGGAATTAAATTGTTTTTTTGATAATACTCTATCGTCTCCTGAGGGTTTTGACCACTCATCATCGCTTCATAATATATAGTTTGAGTAACTTCATCATCACTTACAACTATTTTTTCCTCTTTTGCAACAGCATCAACAATAAATGTAGCTTTTACACTATCATTTGCATCTTCTCTAAGAGTTTCTCTAAGAGTTGCCACCTTTGAAGCATCATCTTTATAACCTTTAAGCTCATCTTCGCTCATAGTTGAAGCTTTTGCATTTAACTTTGCATCTAACTCTTGTTCAACAATATTATTTGGTAAGTCAAATGTATATAATGTAACTAATGACTCAATTAATTTTGGTTTTAATTCATCATTATATAATTTTGATAACTTCTCTCTAGTTATTTGCTCTTTTACTTTTTCAATTAGCATCTCAACTGTTGCATTTTCTACACCTTGAAGAAGTTTACTAGCTAACTCATCATTAAGCTCAGCTTTACCTTTTTCTTGGATTTCATTTAATGTTACTTTAAAATCTGCATCTTTACCTGCTAAATCTTTTTGCTGATAATCAGTTGGAAAAGGAGTTGTAATAACTTTTTCTTCTCCCATTTTCATACCAATTAATTGATCTTCAAATCCAGGGATAAATTGATTTGAACCAATTGTTAAGCTAAAATCTTTTGCAGTTCCACCATCAAATAAAACTCCATCAATGCTACCTTCAAAATCTATCTTTGTCATATCTCCATTAGCTACAACTCTATCATCTGAAATTTTTTCAAATGGAGCAGATTCAGATATAATACTATCCATTTTCTCTTGAAGTTCACTATCAGATACTTCTGGTTTTTCATAACTTGGTGCAATATTTTTATATCCATCTAATGCAAAAGTAGGCTTAATTGATATTTCAATTTCAACATCAATACCATTATCATTTTTATCAAATTTTTTAAATGTAGGCTGACCAATAATCTCACTCTGATCAAAACCAAGCTCATTAGTTCCATTTTTTAAAATATCTTGAACTGCATCAGATTCTGCATCTTGAACTAATTTCTCACCATGCATTTTTTTAACAATAGCTACTGGTACTTTACCTTGTCTAAAACCATCAATCTTCATTTGAGTTGATGCCTCTTTTGCTAATCTATTTATCTTTAAATCCAAATCGCTACTATCTATAGTTGCTGATATTAAAAAATTTACCTCATTTAGTTTTTCTGTTGTAATATTCAATACAAACCCTTTTATTTTAAAAAATTAAATTTATGTGATTTAAAACTCTATCACCTATATTTATCTACCTTATAAACAAATATAGATGATATAGCGAAATACTATATCAATCTATTAAATATTAAAAATCGTAAGTAATACCAAATGATACAACATGCATATCTGGCATATTATCTTTTTGTAACAACTTTTCATAATCAATAAATAATCCTAGACCAGTTTCTTGATCTCCTTGACCATCAAATTCTCTTGGATATTCCATATCACCTCTAGAATCAGATGATAAATCATACTCTAAACCAACACCCCAAGCAAAACCATCTTCTTCAAGTTTAATATCATCGCCAACTTCAGTAGAAGCAAAACCAGCTAATCCATAAACATTAATATCTTCTGATACCGGGTAAGATGGTTTTAAAAATACACCGTAATGACTTTTTATTTTTGCACCATTCTCTTCTAATGTACTACTTAAAACTCTAGCTTCAACTCCAACATATTGATTAAATTCATAACCAACTCTTAAAACTCCACCATAAGTATAATCTTCAAATTTACCACCACAATTACATATAGCATCAAAAAATGCAGATGATACACCCAAACCAAGATATAAACCAGACACGTCTGCTTGAACAATAGGTACTTCTATTACTGGTTCTACTACTGGAGTAAAATCTCCACCTGCAAAACTACTACTACTCATAGCTACCATTGTAGCAATTGACAATATTACTTTTTTCATTGTATTCCTTTAATTATATTGTTTAATTTAATTTTATATAAGAGTTAATTGATATTTAGCTGTTTCAGTATCTATTAAACCAGAACTATACTGATCATCAACATTTTTTATAATTTTTAAAATAGCATCTTGCAAATCAGGATTTACAACTCTATCTCTTACAAATCTTTTCATTCTACTAAAATTTGGAAATTTAGATATCATCTCACCTTGCAGTGGACTTCTTAACCACAAATTTTTTTTCTCTTCTAAAGATAATCCATAAGCACTAATAACTATCTGCCCCAAAGAATCTTTTTTATGATGTATTTTATCTTTATCTTCTACTTTTTTTCTATAATAACTGGTATGTCCATCTTCTGAAGTTGTTCTATCAGAATAGTCTTTGCTTTCATCAACTACTATATTAACAACAAAATAACCACCCACAATTATAATCAGAAATATTAATATACCTTTCATAATCCTATCCTTCTAAATCTTATATTTACATATAATCATAACATAAGTAAACTTTATTATGAGTAATTTAAAAAAATTAGACTATAAAACAAGAATAAAAAATGGGATAATCTATTGATTAAACAGATTCCGTGTCAAGCATGGAATGACGATTATTTGTCATTCTAAGTTTAAGTTAGAATTAAAATAAATAACCTCCAAAAGGGCAACCACAAGAAGGGATTGCCCCCTACAAATGTTAATTAGCCGTAGGGGTTTCCCCTTGTGGGTACCTTAAATTATAAATATTTATATAAAATATCTAACATTAGTTAATAACAAAAAAAATTCTATTTAGAATTCTTTTTATCTCTTACCATTCTTTTTCTTACAGTTGCATCAAGAGATCTTTTTCTAATTCTTATACTAATTGGTGTAATTTCAATAAGCTCATCATCCTCAATCCACTCCATTGCACTCTCTAAGCTAATTGCTCTAGGAGTTACAAGTTTAATAGCATCATCTGCTCCACTTGTTCTCATATTTGTTAGTGCTTTACCTTTAAGTGGGTTTACATCAAGGTCACCTGGACGAGAACTCTCTCCAATTACCATTCCTGAATATACTTTATCTTGTGGAGAGATAAACATTACTCCTCTTGCTTGAAGATTGAAAATTGAGAATGCTACTGCTTCTCCATCATCCATAGATACTAATGCTCCCTGTGTTCGGCTATCAACACTTCCTGAGTATGCTCTATATTCTAAATATGAGTGGTTCATAATACCCTCACCTTTTGTATCAGTCAAAAACTCACTTCTAAATCCAATTAATCCTCTTGCAGGAATTTCAAACTCTAATCTTACAGTTCCATCAGGCATAGGATTAAGAGCTGTCATATTTGCTTTTCTTTTTCCTAATTTCTCAATCGCAACACCTTGAAACTCTTCAGGTACATCAACTACTAAATGCTCAAATGGTTCCATTTTAACGCCATTTTCTTCTTTTGTAACAACTTCAGGTCGTGCTAGTAAAAACTCAAAACCTTCTCTTCTCATATTCTCAGCCAAAATTCCAATTTGAAGCTCTCCACGACCTGAAACTTTAAATGATGCATCACCCATTGGCTCCATTCTCATAGCGATATTTGTCTCCATCTCTTTTGCTAATCTCTCACTAATTTTATTACTTGTTACATGCTTACCCTCAGTTCCTGCTAAAGGTCCATCATTTACAGAAATAATAACAGAAAGTGTTGGCTCTTCTACATGCATAGGGTCTAATGCTATAGGATTACTCGGGTCACAAATGGAATCACCAACATCAATATCATTAAATCCAGCAATTGCTACAATATCACCAGCTTCTGCCTCATCAATATCAAATCTATCAAGACCTTTAAATCCGATAAGCTTAGAGATTCTACTTTTTGATTTAGCTCCACAAGCTTTTACTAAAAGATACTCATCACCTTTTTTAAGTTTACCATTAAATATTCTAGTAATTCCTATTTTTCCTACAAAATTATCACTATCAAGAGTAAATACTTGTGCTTGTGCATCAACATCAGGAGAACCTTTTGGATATGGTATTTTATCTAAGATAGCTTCAAATAAAGGAGTCATATCTTTATTTTCATCTTCCATCTCATGCTTTGCATAACCATCTCTCGCAGCAGCATAAAGAACTGGGAACTCAAGTTGTTCATCATTCGCATCAAGTGCAACTAATAAATCAAATACTTCATCCATAACTCTATCAGGGTCAGAACCATCCTTGTCAATTTTATTAATTACAACAACTGGAATTAATCCAAAACCAATAGCTTTTTTCAAAACAAACTTAGTTTGAGGCATTACACCCTCTTGAGCATCTACTAAAAGTAAAACTCCGTCAACCATTTTTAAAACTCGTTCAACTTCTCCACCAAAATCGGCATGTCCTGGAGTATCAATAATATTAATCTTATGATCACCATAAGTGATAGCTGTATTTTTAGAAAGGATTGTAATCCCTCTCTCTTTCTCTATATCATTAGAGTCCATAGCTCTCTCTTGAACCTCTTGATGAGCTGAATAAGTTCCTGATTGTTGTAGAAGTTGATCTACAAGAGTTGTTTTACCATGATCAACATGGGCGATAACTGCGATATTTTTAATTTTTTGCATAAATTTTCCTATAATTCTATATATGTATATAATTTTTGCAATTATATCTAAATATGCTAAAATTACAAAAGTTATAAAAATTAATTATGTAAAGAAAGGCTTTTCTATGAATATAGGGGAAGAAGTTTTATTAAGATTAAAAGAAGAGATAAATAATAATGAGTATGAAAAATATATAAAAAGATTAAAATATAATAAAAAAGACTCAACAAATGAAGTTGCTTATTTTATAGCTTCTAATATATTTATATCCAAATGGGTTACAACTAAATACCAAATTAAAATGGCTGAACTTTTTGAAATTATAAGTAGAATAAAACCAAATATAAAAATAGATATTGACAAAAGATTAAATAATCAACAATTAAATCAAAATATTAATGAAAAAAGATCATCATCGAAAAGTACTATTTTAAATCCTTCATTAACATTTGAAAGTTTTATAACTGGACAATCTAATCAATTTGCATTTACAATAGCTAAAAGTGTAGCTGAAAATCCTGGAAAACAATATAATCCTTTATTCTTATATGGTGGAGTTGGTCTGGGGAAAACTCATCTTCTTCAAGCTATAGGTAATCATCAACAAAATTTAGGTAAAAAAGTTATATATACAACAGTTGAACAATTTATGAACAAATTTAGATCTCATATTAAAAGTAAAAGTATGGATAGATTTAGAACTCACTTTAGAGATTGTGATATTCTTTTAATTGATGATGTACAGTTTTTTAGCCAAAAAGATCAAACACAAGAGGAGTTTTTTCATACATTTAATGAACTACATGCAAATAATAAACAGATTATCATGACATCAGATAGACCAGCAAGTAAAATAAAAGGATTAGCAGATAGATTAAAGAGTCGTTTTGAATGGGGCTTAATGGCTGATATTCAACCTCCAGGATTAGAAACTAAAATTGCCATTATAAAAAAGAAATGTGAATTAGATGGAATTATACTGAATAATGAGACTGTAAACTATCTTGCAGTTAATATGGGTGATAATATTAGAGAGATTGAAGGAACTATTATAAAAGTAAATGCATTAGCATCTATACTAAGTCAAAAAATCACTCTAGACTTTACAATAAATGCAATAAAAGATCAATTAGAAGAAAAAAGAAAAAATATATCTATTGATGATATAATAGATGTAGTATCTGCTGAATTAAATGTAAAACCTTCTGATATAAAATCTAAAAAAAGAAATAAAATTGTTGTATACTCAAGAAGAATATCAATATTTTTAGCAAGAAATTTAACTCCGAATTCTATGCCACAAATAGCAAAATATTTTGGAATGAAAGATCATACAACAATTAGTCACTCTATGAAAAAAATAAAAGAAATCATTGATTTTGATGAAAAAGTAAAGCTATTAATAGATGAATTATCTAATAAAATAGCAAGAAATACACAAAAAAACAATAAAATACAAGATAAATAAGAGCTAAAATCATAAAAAACGAATATTTTTAAAAAATTTGCACGTGAATAAGTGGGGGTTTGACGTGAATAACTCGAGTTCTAACGTGAATAAGTGGGGGTTTGACGTGAATAACTAAAATTAGACGTGAATAACTTTTCCATTTTACGTGAATAACTCGCTTAAATTAAACTTAAACTTCCTTAAAAAAAACTTAAAATACAAAGTTACGAAATTTTACGTGAATAACTACCACTAGACGTGAATAACATGTGAACAAAATGTGAATAACTTTTTCCGAGTGGCTGGGCTTCTCAGACACTTATTCACGTATTCACGTGTATACTACTACTACTACTACTTAAAATAAAAAATAAATAAAAAAATAAACGGACAAAATCAATTCTTAAAAAAATCTTAAACTAACTTTTAAAATCAAATAAATTATTATTCAAGAAAGATACTAATAAAATAAAGATATAATTTCACAAATAAATTGAATATGCTAAAAATAAAAGGATAACAAAATGAAAATAGAAATTAATAAACAAATAATAGAATCCATTTTAATAAACTCTCAACCATTTTTAGAAAAAAAAGATGCAACTCAAATAACTTCTCACATATTTATTTATACAAAAAATCAAAACTGTATTTTTAAATCAACTGATTTAGAAATAGGATTAAGCATAGAAACTAAAAATATTAAAATCATTAATGATGGAGCTTTAACTGTCAATGGTAAAAAACTTCTTGACACAATTAGAATATTAAATGATGGTTTGATTTTACTTGAAGTTGTAGGAGAGTTATTATTGGTTAAACAAGGAAAAACAAGATTTAAACTTCCTACATTCGATTATAAATTATTTCCAATATTTCCTAAAATTGATAATAAAGCTAAAATATCATTAGATTCTACACTCTTAATTAAAAGTTTAAAAAAAATAGTGCCATCAATAGACAATAATAATCCAAAACATGAATTAAATGGTGCATTAATTGATATAAAAAAGAATATCACAAATGTTGTAGCAACTGATACGAGAAGATTATCTGTTTCTTCCATCCAAAATAATACAGAAAATGAATTATCTATTATCATTCCTAAAAAAGCAATTATAGAAATTGAAAAAATATTTATTGGTAATATTGATATATTTTATGACGATATTAATTTAATAATTCAAGATGAAAATTACTTTTTATTTTCAAAACTAATTAACGGAAAATACCCAAATTATGATAGAATAATTCCGAAAGAGCTTAAATATAATATTCAGGTACCTAAAAATAAAATGATAGAAGCGATAAAAAAAATAACAATAATATCTCAAGAGATTAATATATTATTTACACAAAACATGATACTTTTTTCATCTTTAAATAGAGCTAATGATAGTTTAGAAGCAAAAACACAAATAGAGATAAATTTAAATCTAAAAGAAGAGTTTGAATTAAATTTTAATAGTAAATATTTATTAGATTTTTTATCACAAGTTGATTCCAATGAGTTTGAGATAGGGATAAATAAAACCACTTTACCATTTGTTGTAAAAGATAAAGAGTTTATAACAGTAATAATGCCAATTGTGACATAAAATTAAAAGGTAACTAAAAATGCAAAAAAATAAAACAAAATATATATTTATAACAGGTGGAGTTTTAAGTTCTCTAGGTAAAGGGATAACAGCTGCAAGTATAGGTACACTTTTAAAACACTCAGGGGTAAGAGTTGGTGTCTTAAAATTAGATCCATATATCAATGTTGATCCAGGAACTATGAGTCCTTTAGAACACGGTGAAGTTTTTGTAACTAAAGATGGTGCAGAAACAGATTTAGATTTAGGACATTATGAAAGATTTTTAGATACATCACTTACTCAAAAAAATAATTTTACAACAGGGCAAGTATATAAAACTGTAATAGAAAATGAGAGAAAAGGTAAATATCTTGGTAAAACTATTCAGGTTGTTCCTCATATTGTAAATGAGATTAAAGAGAGAATAGTTTATGCAGGAGAAAATAAAGATGTTTTAATTGTGGAACTTGGTGGAACAACAGGAGATATTGAAGGTTTACCATTTTTAGAAACAATTAGACAAATGAAACATGAATTTGGACGAGATAGTGTGATGAATGTCCATGTTACGCTATTGCCATATATTAAAACAGCAGGAGAACTCAAAACTAAGCCAACTCAACACTCAGTTCAAGAGTTAAGAAGAATAGGACTTACTCCTCATATGTTGGTTGTTAGAAGTGAACATTTTATTCCAAAAGAAGTAAAAGAAAAAATTGCATTTAATTGTGATGTAGATATAAAATCTGTTATTGATGCTATGGATTCTGAGAGTATATATAAAGTACCTCTAAATTTTCTTTATCAAGATATATTAGAACCAATCTCTAACCAGTTAAATTTAGGTAATCTAAAGCCTGATATGAATAAGTGGGATTCATTAGTTAATAAGATTATAAATCCAAAAGATGAAATATCTGTAGCATTTGTAGGAAAATATCTTGACCTTAAAGAGTCTTATAAATCTCTTACAGAAGCAATTATACACGCAGGGGCTAATCTTGATTGTAGAATTAGAATTAACTGGGTAGATAGCGAAAAGCTAGAAGATGATGGAGTTGAAAAATATCTACATAATAGCGATGCTGTTTTAGTAGCAGGTGGATTTGGTGACCGTGGAGTAGAGGGTAAGATAGAAGCAATTAAATATGCAAGAGAGAATAAAATTCCATTTTTAGGAATCTGTTTAGGGATGCAATTAGCTATGATAGAGTTTGCTAGAAATGTTATAGGATTAAAAGATGCAAACTCAATTGAATTTGATGAAGATACAAACGAACCTATAATATATCTAATTGATGAGTTTATAGATGCTAGTGGAGATAAGCAAGTAAGAACAACTAAATCACCACTTGGTGGTACTATGAGATTAGGAGAGTATGAGTGTAATACATTAGAAGATTCTAATCTTGCAAAGGCTTATAATGACTCTACAATTTATGAGAGACATAGACATAGATATGAAGCAAATCCTAAATATAGAGCTATTTTAGAAAAAAATGGTATGATAATTTCAGGAGAGTCAAAAGGACTTATTGAGGCAGTAGAGGTTAAAGATCATCCATGGTTTTTAGGTGTTCAATTTCATCCTGAATTTACATCAAGACTTCAAACTCCAAATCCTACAATCCTAGCATTTATTAAAAATGCAATAAAGAATAGAAAATAGATAATTCAAATTTTAGGGTACCCACAAGGGGAAACCCCTACACATAATCAACCTTTTGTATGGGGGGAAATGGGAATGACGCAAATTCGTTTATTCCTTCGTCATTCTAAAACGGTAGGGGTCTGGTGTTGAGTGTTTTGTGAACGAAGTGAATGAAATAGTCAACACCTGACCTCTCGGCTATAGGCTATGCTAGTCAGTCGAATACCCTTATGATACTGGAGAATTTAATGACCTACAATCAAATAACCCTACCAAAATTAGAAAAAATATTAAATACTCGTTTTAAAGAAGATGGTTTTTTATCTCTTAAAAATTTACCATTTCCATCAACTTTAAAAGATATGACCAAAGCAACCAATAGAATAATAGAGGCGATAAATAATGGTGAGAAAATAGCATTAATTGGTGATTATGATGTTGATGGCGTAGTTTCAACCACTATCATAAAAATATTTTTTAATCATTTAGGAGTGGAACTTAAAACAATTATTCCAAATAGATTTAAAGATGGTTATGGAATGACACCAAAATTAATCCATCAACTATCTGATTATGATTTAATTCTTACAGTTGATAATGGCATATCAGCAAAAGAGGCTTCAGAGGTTGCAAAAGAATTAAGTATTGAGCTAATTATCACCGACCATCATATTGTCCCATTAAATTTACCAATAGCCCATTCAATCGTTAATCAAAAACAAAAAGATTGTAATTTCCCTTTTGATGAGATATGCGGAGCTCAAATTGCATGGTATCTTATCGCCTCTTTAAATGCTAAAATCGAAAGTGGTACTTTAGTTCCACCATTTAAAGATACTAAAACTATAGTTTCAAAAATAGATACAAAACAACTTCTGGAACTTGTTTCCATCGCAATAATCGCAGATGTTATGCCTCTTCTACATATAAATCGTGCAATGGTAATCTCAGGTTTAAAAACTCTTAACCAATCTTCAACCCCATCAATTTTAGCTTTAAAAGAGCATCTTAAAATAGAAATATTTACAAGCGAAACAATTGGTTTTTTTATAGCTCCATTACTAAATAGTGCGGGGCGAATGAAAGATGCCTCTTATGCTTTTAATTTTCTACTTTCAAAAAATATAAAAGATGCAAGGGAAAATCTACTCAAATTAATAGATTTTAATACAAATAGAAAAGAGGTAGAAGCAAATATTACAAAAGAGGCAATTTTAAAAGCTACTAATCTTGGAACTAGTGCTTTAGCTCCAGCTTTTGGTGAGGCTGAAGCCATCACTTCCGATAAATATAATCAGGATGATATAATTGTAGTTTATGGCAAAAATTGGCACGAAGGAGTGGTCGGAATTGTAGCCTCAAGAGTCTCTAATCATTTTGCCAAACCATCAATAATCCTCTCTAAAAATGGCTCAAAACTTAAAGGAAGTGGCAGAAGCTATGGAGAATGTAATCTATTTGATATTGTAAATCAATCAAAAGAGTTACTCTTAGGTTTTGGTGGACATAAAATGGCAGTTGGATTGGCTCTTAATATTAATAATTTTAAAGATTTTAAAGAGTCTCTTCAAGAAAACTATAAAACCAAAAATTATAATCAGAATTTAGAAGATGAAGAGCTTTTAGGTGAGTTAAATTTTAATGCGATTGATTTTGATTTAATAAATATTATAGAAAAATATGCCCCTTATGGTAATTCAAATACCAACCCAAAATTTATAACTCACAATGTAAAAGTTATCTCTTGTCAAAAAATAGGAAAAGATAAAAACCATCTAAAATTAACCTTACAACAATTAGGATATGGTTCTTTAGCACCATCTAAGATTATGAACGCAATTAAATTTAGAGATGATTCTGATATAAAACCAAACTCTATTATAGATATAAAATATAGAGTGAATAAAAATATTTTCAGAGGCAAAGAATCACTGCAATTGATGATTGATAAGATTATCACTAATTAGATTCCGTGTCAAGCACGGAATGATGTAAATTCGTTTGTCCCTTCGTCATTCTGAATGATTGTTTGTCATTCCGGATGATTGTTTGTCATTCTGAACTTGATTCAGAATCTCAACCTCTTTTGTCATTCTGAATTTAATTCAGAATCTATCTCTAATTATCTTTAATATATACTTAAGCCAAAAATAGCTAAAATTTTAATAGAAATCTCAGGAGTGGGATTTCGCGCGAAAATTTAACTCAAAATAGAAGGAGTCAATATGACTATAAAAAAAATTGGATTGTCAGCATTAGTTGCTGCAACATTAACAACAGGTGCTTTTGCAGCGTCTGTTTTAGCATTTGGAACTAATATTGATAGTAGTACGGCAGATAAATATAATACTGAATATTTATCTATGATATCTGTGGATGTTAATGATACAAATATATCATTTACATCAGGTTTTAAATTTAATGCTAATGATTTTATCACTATTAAAATTGAAGGTGCTAAGTTTTTAGATAAAGCTAACTACACTATGGTAGATACAAATATTACTGATATAGTAGCAGAGATGTTTGATGATTCAGTTGATGGTCAAATTAAATTTAGAGTTAGTGAAAATGATAAAATAGTAAAAAATGGTACCTATACTATTGTAAATACTACTAATCAAACATCTCCTCTACAAATAGCAAAAAGTTCGAACGGTGATATAAAACTTACTTTAGTGGGTGAGGGATCAGGAAGTGTCATCTCTGCTGCTGCGGATGATTTAATAATATTTAAAAAAGATACACAAAAAGTTGAAGTTAAATCACTTATTTGTAATGATGGTAAAAATGTTGCAATAAATACAACAACAAGACAAACATTTGATCCTATTACTAGTATAGATTGTAATTTAACAACTAAAGTACCAACCTCACCATTTGCGGTTGACTTTAATTATACAGATGTTAATGCAACGGTTACATTTAATGGAGGTAACTTTATAGATGGTAACTTTACTGCTGATACACAAAATGGTACAACAGTTACATTTGTAGATATTGGTAACGATAATAACAATGGAACAACTTATACATTAACTTCTGCCGATGATATTATAGCATTATCTCCTACCACATTTGATGCTAATGTAAAATATCAATATGGTGTTGGTAGTCATGGTGATGTAACAGGTTATTCATTAACTGAAGATAAATCAGAAGTTATGAAATGGACATTGGCTACTTATGTTGCTAGAGTTATGGGTATGGTGAATCGTAGTGATGTAGGAACAACTTCAATTGTTACTGTATATAATAATTCTAAAGATGATACAACAATAGAGTTAAAAGCAATTAATTTTATTGGTGCTGATGATGTGTTAATAACATTAACAGATAATATTATAAAAGCAGGTGAGAGAAAAACATTAATTACAGGAAGAGATATTCCAGCAGAACTTAACGGTTATAATCTAGAAATAACTATGGATGTTAAATCTGATTATGGTGATGTAATTGGATATCAAAAAAGTGCTACAGGTAAAGTAGATTTAAAAGTTATTGATGAAAATACAAAAAATAATGGTAACTAATTTTTAGTTATTTTTTACTTATTCCTACGCTCTGCGTAGGAATGAATCTATTTAATTTTTTATATAATATTTTATTAAAGTATTATATAAGGAATTTATATGTTAAATAACAAAATAGGTTTTAAACCAAATATAAATATAGATGAATTAGTTAAAGAGTTTGGATATATTTATAGTAAAAAATATTCTAAAAATAGATTCTACTCCTAATAAAAGCTCACAAATATTAAAGAATTAACTTAATCTGATATTTTAAGATGAAAAGGATAAGATATGAGATCAATAGAGAGATTATAACAAGTGATGATGGAATCTAAAATACAAAGACAAGAGTTTACTAGACAGATAAGAGAAGAGAATGAGCAGATGATAAAAAATGAAGTAATAAAAAATAGAAATAGATGAAAAATTCTATAGAGATTAAAAACTTAACCAAAGAATATAAGTTATATAAGCAACCAATTGATAGACTTAAAGAATCTTTGAGTTTATCAAAAAAGAGCTATCATCAAGATTTTTTAGCAAATAATAATATATCTTTTAATGTTAAAAAAGGCGAAGTTGTTGGAATTATAGGTAAAAATGGTAGTGGTAAATCAACTTTGCTTAAAATGATAACAGGTGTACTTACTCCAACAAGTGGAACAATAGTAGTTAATGGAAAAATTACAGCAATGTTAGAACTTGGAGCAGGATTTAACCCTGAACTTAGCGGATTAGATAATCTATATTTAGCAGGAAGCATTAGTGGATTAAGTGAGATTCAAATAAAAGATAAACTTGATGATATCATATCTTTTGCAGATATTGGAGAGTTTATATATCAACCACTTAAAACTTATAGTAGTGGAATGAAAGCACGATTAGGATTTGCATTTGCTATTAATACAGAACCTGAGATTTTAATTATTGATGAGGCTTTAAGTGTTGGTGATGTGGCATTTAGTCGTAAGTGTTATGCAAAGATAGAAAATATGTGTGAATCTAATGATGTTACTGTACTTTTTGTATCTCATTCAGGTGGAGTAATTAAACAACTTTGTAGCCGTGCAATTATGTTACACTCGGGAGAACTCGTAATAGAAGGTAAACCAAAAGATGTGGTAAATTTATATGAAAAGTTTGGAGACAGTAAAAATAATAATATTAGAGATATTAGAGATGAATATAAAAAACTTGAAATAGAGGCTAATAAACCTGCTAAAAAACTAAAGAGTAGTGCTTTTTATAATCCAAATTTAAAATCTAAATCAATGGTGGTTTATAAAGAGAATGGGGCAAGAATTTTTGATATAAAAATAACTGATTTAGAAGGTAATGAGTGTAATATATTGGAGTTTGGGGAGTATTATTATTATAGTTATAAAATAAAGTATTTAGAATCTTTTAATAGTATTAGAATAGCTATGCAACTTAAAAATATAATAGGAGTTAATTTAGGTGGAAAAGTTTTACTATTAGATAACTATAAAATATCAAAAGTTGAAAAAAATAATATCTATCATATTAAATGGAAATTTAAAAATATATTAAATATAGGTACATATTTGTTTAATTGTGGAACAAATACCATACAATATGGAGATAAACAGGTATTACATAGAATTATTGATGCATATATTTTTAAGGTTATTAAAAATAAGAGTGAAATAAATGGATTCATTGATTTTAATTTTGATTTATCTATTAAAAAAATTTAATATATTAAAAGGACTAAAGTATGCTAAAAAAACAAAAAAAAATTATACATTTTCTACATATAGGTAAAACAGGTGGTACAGCAATTAAATCAATACTACAAAATTATTTAGAGACAGATCAATATTATATTATATTACATCATCATAATATATCTTTAAAAGATATTCCAAAAGGTGAATATGTTATTTTCTTTTTAAGGGATCCAATATCAAGATTTATAAGTGGTTTTTATAGTAGGCAACGAAAGGGACAACCACGATATTATTTTGAATGGAGCAATGAAGAAAAAGAAATATTTGAAACATTCTTGTTACCTAATCAATTAGCAATTTCTTTAGCAGATAAAAATTCTAAAAATTATAAATTATCATTAAGAGCAATGAAAAATATCCAACATTTTAGAACATATAAAAATTGGTATTCTAGTTTAGAATATTTTAATTCACGTATAAATGATATTTTATTTATAGGATTTCAAGAGTCATTAGATAATGATTTTATAAGATTAAAGCAAATTTTGAATATACACGAATCTGTTAAATTACCAATAGATGAGATTACAGCACACAAAAATCCTAAAAATATAGATAAATATATCGATAAAAAAGGAATATTAAAATTAAAACAGTGGTATCATGATGATTTTGAATTTATTTTAAGATGTAAAAAAATGAATTTTAATAATAAATTTATTAACAGTTGGTAGTTAATGAATTTTTTATCACTTATGACACGATGTAAAGATGAGCCTTTTATAGAGGAATTTATAAACTATTACTTAAAAGAGGGTATAGAATATATATATATAATAGATGATAATTCTACACTAAAGTATAGTGAGTATCTCTTAAATCATCCAAAAGTAATGATATATTTTGAAAACAATATTATTGAAAAAGATATTGCAAATTCTGTTTATAAAGATATTAAAGATAGCACAGAGTGGCTTATATATGTTGATGTTGACGAGTATATTACAACAAAAAAAGAGTTGTCTAATACTATTAGAGATGAATTAATGAATACTTTTAGCGATATTGATTGTATTAAAATTCCTTGGGTGATGATGTCTGCGAATAAAAGAGATAAAAATCCTACTAATTTAATAAATGAAACTATTGATAGATGGAATCATGATAAAAAACATATTAATACTAAAAGTAGTGAGCATAAGTTTAGATGTAGATATGAAAAAATTGAAGTTAAATGTATATTTAAACCATCGAAATTTGATAATATATGGGATCATCATCCAAAATCACCTATAGGTAATTTTATTTGTGTAGATAGTATATATCAAAATAGAAGTGACTTATCTCCATTTTATGATAATTTAAGAGAAAAAGATATAAAACAAGCATATTTAGTTTGTTATCATTTTAGAATAATATCTATAGAAAATTCTAATAGTAAAATTAAAAATAATATATGGTATACTTCATATACTATTGATGATTTGATGTCAAGTGATTATGCTGAAATTATAGATAAAACATTAGTAAATAAAATGATAAAATAATATGAATATTAAATTATACATAGGAGCTCATAAAACTGCTACTACACATATTCAATCTATGTTAGAAAATAGTAAAAATATATTAATAGAAAATGGTATTAAACTTTTAACTCCTAAAAATTTAAGACCTAATTTTTTGGATAGCTTAATAAAAGTTGTCAATAGCAGTGTATTGGAAGATATAAAAACTTTAATTATTGCAGAAGAGAATATTATTGGTGTTCCTTATGATTTTAAAATATATCATGGGATTTATCCTAAGATACAAAATAGATTAAATAATATTAAAAATATATTTCCTAATGCTGATATTGAGATATTCTTTTCTATTCGTGCTTATGATAGTTTTTACAGATCAATTTACTTAGAAGTGGTTAGAAATAGAGGATATATGCCATTTAATAAATTTTATAATAAAAAAAAATTTAAGGATAATAGTTGGGTATTTGTTCTTGAATCAATATCAGCCATAGTACCTAAAGAGAATATTACTTTATGGTGTTATGAGGACTTACATGAGTTATTTCCATTAATTATTGATAACCTTACGGGATTAAAAAAGAGTGATGAAATAATTTCAAAATATAAAGTTCAAAGAACAAGGGCATCTTTATCAAGTAAGACTATTAAAGTACTGGACTCTTTTTATTCTAGTGGTAATCAAGAGGAGGGTTCTAAAATAATAGAATATTTAAATAATAAATATCCATTAAATAAAATTAATTTACCTTATTTACCATTTAATGAGCTAGAGGTAACAGGCTTGAAAGATAAATATATAGAAGATATTAAATTGATTCAGAATTTATATCCAAATATTAATCTTTTAAATATAAATGGATATAATTTAAATGCTCTTTAATTCTTATGAATTTATATTTATATTTTTACCAATAACATTTTTTATATACTTCTATCTAAATCATAAAAGACTTACAGAAGTATCAAAAGGTTTTTTACTATTTAGTAGTTTGTTCTTCTACAGTTGGTGGAACATAACATATTTACCAATTATACTTTCATCACTGTTATTTAATTATATAGTTGGGAACTCTCTTAACAACGATGATGGTTATTATAAGTTTTCTAAAAAATCAATCTTAATTTTTGGTATTATCTCAAATATAGCACTACTTAGTTATTTTAAATATACAGATTTTATGATAGACAATTTTAATCTATTAACAGATGCTAATGTTCCAACATTAGATTTGGCTTTACCACTTGCGATTAGTTTCTTTACCTTTCAACAAATCTCATATTTAGTTGATAGTTATAGACGAGAGACAAAAGAGTATGACTTTTTAAACTATGCTTTATTTGTGACTTTCTTTCCTCAGCTTATTGCAGGTCCAATTGTTCATCATAAAGAGATGATGCCACAGTTTATGAAGATAAGAAATAAAGTAAAGAATTATAAAAATATAGCAATGGGGCTTTTTATATTTTCTATAGGATTATTTAAAAAAGTTGTAATTGCCGATACTTTTGTTATATGGGCTATTAATGGATTTGATGTAGCAACTACACTAAATATTTTTGAGGCTTGGGCTACATCATTATCATATACATTTCAACTATATTTTGATTTTAGTGGTTATACAGATATGGCAATTGGTTTAGCATTACTTTTTAACATAAAACTACCTATTAACTTTAATAGTCCTTATAAAGCCACTAATATTCAAGACTTTTGGAGAAGATGGCATATAACACTTAGTAGATTTTTAAAAGATTATATTTATATACCTCTTGGAGGAAACAGAAAAGGAAATTTTAGAATATATAATAATCTCTTAGCAACTTTTATCATTGGTGGAATTTGGCATGGAGCAGGTTGGACTTTTGTTTTTTGGGGATTCTTACACGGTATCGCTTTAGTGGTTCATCGTATTTGGCAAAATATAGGATTTCAACTGTATAGTATAATTGCATGGTTTATTACTTTTAATTTTATAAATATTGCTTGGGTATTTTTTAGAGCTAAAGAATGGGATGATGCTATTAAGATTTTAACTGGAATGTTTAATATAAGTCAAATAACACTACCAACTTTAGAATTGAATATAGTTGAAATATGTATAGTTATTTTATCTATTATAATACTCTTTGGACTAAAAAATTTAAATAATTTTAGAATTAAGAATATGTATGAGATTCTATTATTGGTTATATTAAATATATTTACTTTCTTATATATGCATTATAATAACTCAGATATATTTATATATTTTAATTTTTAGAGGTATATAATGAGACAAAAATATAGAATTTATATTTATACAATATTAATGATAATACCATTACTTATATTATTTTATATATCACTGTATCTATTTATATATTTTAATTCTGATAATTTTTTCTTAGAAGATAAAGTATCAAAATCTATTAATTTAAAATATAGAGCTTCACAAATAGATAAATTAGATTATATATTTATAGGAAGTTCAAAAACACAAAATCATATATCAACAAATAAATTTAAACAAAATGGAATAGAAATATATAACTATGGAAGACCTGGTATGTTTCTAAAAGATTTTTCATTTGCCGTTAATGAAGCAGTTAAATATTACCCAAAATATATAGTACTATCATTAGATATATCTGAAATTATAGGAGAGCAAAATATTATTAAAAAATTAAAATTTCCAACTCAATTTGATTATAATTTTATTAATTCTATTGAGAAAGAAAATACCCTCAAATTTATCTCTATTCAAGATAGAATATCCAATGAAATAAGGTTAAAACATTTATTATTTCAATTTAATCAGTTTATAAAAAATAGATTTTTAGTAAAAAAAAGATTATTATATTATGATTTAGAGATTAATAATATTGATTGTAATATTAGTTATTTTAGAGGAACAATGAAACGAACAGTATTTTTATGTTCAAATGGAGATGGATTTATTGTAACAAATAAATTTAATGGTATTAAGAATAGTATTATTAAATGGGATACATATAAAATAGATAATATTAATTTTAAACTTTTAAATAAACTTATTGATTTTATAAAAAGCCATAATATAAGACCAATTATTATTTTCCAACCTAGAGGATATGGGATAGATTATCAATATAATAATCAAATTTTTCAAAAGATTAATACAAAGAATATTATTGATTTAACAAATAAGTATAATAAGGATATAGAGTTATGGGCAGATAAATATCATTTTAATTATTTAGGTAGAGAAAAGTACAGCATTATGTTATTAAAATTATTAAATAAGAACCCTAACAAAAATAGATAATTCTAAACTTTGTTAGGATTTTTTAATATAAAAGATTAATCAAAAATATATTCAAGTACATCTTTTTTAAAAATCAAGTTTCCACTAATCCCATTATCAATAGCATCGATAGAATCACTTCCAACAATACCCAAATGATATTCATTATTCATAAAAAACTGATATCCATATTGATCATGTTTTGGGTCATCAAATAGAGCCATTGGAGCGTAGCCAAATAGTCCACTCTCTTGTAATGTAGTTTTCATCTGTGATAAATCTTTATAAGTCTGTTCTAGTTTATCATCCCAGCCATGATAATTTAGCTCGGATATTTCTATCGCTTTATTGCTATTATTATCACTCCAAGTTGCAGAGGCTACTGTAATAAATGGTAAAAATATGGGTTTATTATATTTCTCTTTTAAAAATTTTGTAAAATTATCAATTCTTGTTGCTAAAAAGTCAATACCAATCTCATCATTAGTATAGCTAATCGGTGTATCTATATCGTTAGGATTTCTACTAAACTGCCCAATATTTTCTTGAAATGATATAAAGTCTAATTTTGGTAAAAGATCATTATACACAATCTCAGGACGACTCCATTCATATCTATCACCCAAAGCACAATTTTCATAGTCACATTTAGGATAAGTCTCTTTTTCTCCTCTATTTCCTGTATCCATCATAGATAAGGAGAATATGGTATCACCATTTTTTGCTTTAATTGTGTCAATCGCTTCTGCTATAATTGATGCAAATTCATGTTGACTATTTTCATTATATAAAACTACATTTTTATTAAACTCTGGCTCCATAATAACTATTTTTTTACCATTAAGTTTTTTTAAAAAGTTTGCAAATCTTATACTATCTTTTTGATACTCGGCTTTTTTATCAGCATCAGGCATACCACCCATTAGTTCATCAGCAAAATACCAATAACTAAAAACTGGTATATACCCTGCATCTATTGCATTTTGAATTTTTTGTAAATTAAACCAATTCTCTTTCCAATCTTTGACTAGCCAATAGACCAAAAATTTACTATTTTTAAGCTTATCTTGTAGATTAGAAAAACTGCTACCATCAAAATTTTTAATATCTTGATAATAACTGTTATCTTCTATATTATCTTGCATAATTAGTTCAATTGGACTTACCCAAATCTTTTTTTCACCTTCACTTGATAAAAATGGATAAGCATAAGATGAGCCAAAACCAACATTAAAATCATTAAATAAACTTGAGTAGTCTATTATACTTTTAGGTTTATCCTCTTGCTCCGTTGTTACAGTTGTATTATCTTCCGTATTTGTTATTTCTAGTGTTAGAACATCTTTAAGACAATATCCAAAATCAATTGATGAATTTGGCATAATAACCTCATTATAATCCACTCCACTAGCTGTTAAGAGTAAATCACTATTTTGTGCATAATTTGCACTCCAAAGCTCAAAAACTTTACCATCTAAGGTTGTAGATATATCCCATTTGATTTTTAAATCAGAATTATTAGAGAGTTTGATATCTGCACAATATCCACCATTCCACTGGCTAGTTATCTCTTTTGTCATAATTAAATTACTACTATCTGTGGATATTTCATTAGCTAAAACTTTTGCAGTTTTTGTGGCACAATAACCAAAAGTTGTACTTTTATTTGCAGTTAATTCACTATTATAACTAACTCCATTTGCAATCAATAGGTTATCAGTTTGGGTATAATTAGCATTCCATATTTCATCAATTATTCCGTCTATAATAAGTTCAGCCCTCCATTGAATAGTGTTATCTGTAATATTTGTAATTTGAATATCTTCACAAAAACCAGTATCCCACTCAACTGTTCTATCTATCTTTACCTCAATATTATTATTTGTTCTATATTTATTATAAGCTAAATATGTTGATGCAGGAGGATTTATATGTTTGTTATTTGGTGACTGATTGCCACAACTTGTAAATAGTGAAAGAGCGATTATATTTAAATAAATTGATTTTTTTATCATTTTATATCCTTTTAAATTATTTGTATATTAGACTTCTTATAAATTAGGGGAAGGAGTAGTTGAAAGCTTAAAAAATATTAGATAGGGTAGTTATATTTTGATATAAACTTAATTCTTAAATAAAGTCTAGTATTTTAAATTATACACTATTTTATATAAAATTTTGATATAATAATTTAAAAAAATTTAAGGATAAGAAGATTTTTATGATAGATAAAGATAAATTAACACATCTAAAACAACTAGAAGCTGAGTCAATTTACATTATGCGAGAGGTGATTGCTGAGTTTGAGAATCCTGCAATGCTTTATAGTGTGGGTAAAGATAGTTCTGTGATGCTTCATCTTGCTCTAAAAGCTTTTTATCCTGCCCCTCCACCATTTCCACTTGTTCATGTTGATACAAAATGGAAGTTTAATGAGATGATAGAGTTTAGAGACAAACGGGCAAAAGAGGTTGGGATGGAGCTAATTACGTATAGTAATCCAAAAGGGATTGATATGGATATATCGCCTTTTACCCATGGTTCTGCTTTGCACACTGATATTATGAAAACAGAAGCGTTAAAGAATATGCTTGATATTTATAAATTTGATGCTGTTTTTGGTGGAGCAAGACGAGATGAAGAGAAAAGTCGTGCAAAAGAGAGAATCTATTCATTTAGAGATGAGTATCATCAGTGGAATCCAAAAGAGCAAAGACCAGAGCTTTGGAATATATATAATTCTAAGGTAAAAAAAGGGGAATCTATTAGGGTTTTCCCTTTATCTAATTGGACAGAGCTTGATATTTGGCAATATATATATCTTGAAGATATTAAAATCCCATCGTTGTATTTTGCAAAAGAGCGTGAGGTTATAGAGTATGGTGGAGCTAAAATTATGGTTGATGATGATAGAGTTCCAAAAGATTTAAGAGAAGGTTCAACAAAAGAGATGGTTCGCTTTAGAACACTTGGGTGTTATCCATTGACTGGTGCAGTAAATTCAACTGCCACAACTTTGCCAGAGATTATTCAAGAGATGCTTTTAACCACAACTTCTGAGAGACAAGGGAGAGTGATTGATAGTGATTTATCTAGTTCTATGGAGAAGAAAAAAATGGAGGGGTATTTTTAGATGAGTAATTTAATAGCTGAAAATATAGAAGAGTATCTTAAAGAACATGAGAATAAAACTATGCTGAGATTTATCACTTGTGGTAGTGTTGATGATGGAAAAAGTACTTTAATTGGTAGACTTCTTTATGATAGTAAAATGATATTTGAAGATCAACTTAGTGCAATAGTTAAAGATAGTAAAAAAGTTGGAACACAAGGGGATAATCTTGATTTGGCATTGCTTGTTGATGGATTGTCAAGTGAGAGAGAACAAGGGATTACAATTGATGTAGCCTATAGATTCTTTTCAACAGACAAAAGAAAATTTATAATTGCAGATACCCCAGGGCATGAGCAATATACAAGAAATATGGTAACAGGAGCGAGTACTGCTGATGTAGCTATTATTTTGATTGATGCACGAAAAGGGATATTAACTCAAACTAGAAGACATAGTTTTATTGTGAATTTATTAGGGATTAAAAATATTATTGTAGCTATTAATAAGATGGATTTGGTTGAATATAAAGAGGAAGTTTTTGAGAGTATAAAAAAGTCTTACGAAGAGTTAGCAGATGAACTGGGTATACAAAATAGATATTATATCCCTGTAAGTGCTTTAAAAGGTGATAATATTGTTGATAGAGGTGATAATATCTCTTGGTATAGTGGTGATACACTTTTTAATTTACTTGATACTATAGATATATCTAGTTCTACAAAAGAGGAAAATTTTAGATTTCCTGTACAATATGTTAATCGTCCTAATCTTGATTTTAGAGGGTTTTGTGGAACGGTTGCATCAGGAAGTGTAAAAGTTGCAGATGAGATTACAATTTTACCATCAGGAAAAACTACAAAAGTAAAACATATTATAGATGCAGGTGAGACCTCAGAGATAAATAGAGCTTTTGCACCAATGGCAATTACAATTACAACTCAAGATGAAGTTGATATTGGTCGTGGAGATATGATTGTTCATACAAAAAATATGCCACGAGTTTCAAATAGTCTAAAAGTTATGGTAGTTTGGATGGATGAAGAGCCGATGGTTTTGGATAAAACTTATGATATTAAAATATCCTCATCTGTTGTATCTGCTTCATTTAAACATATTAATTATAAAATTGATGTAAATAGTTATAAAAGAGTTCAAGTCAATGAGTTAGAGTTAAATGATATTGCATCTTGTAAAATTTTACTTACGCGTCCAATTGCAGTGGATTCATATCAAATAAATCGCCAAACTGGAAGTTTTATTATTATTGATAGAGCAACAAATAACAGTGTTGGTGCAGGGATGATTGTAAGTGTAAGTCGTCGAGAAGAAGATATTAATAAATTAAGTAATAAAAGTTATACAGATGCAGAAAAAGCACTAAATAAATATATAAGAGATAATTTTCCAGAATGGAATTGTAAAACTATTTAATGTATAAAGAAACAAATAAACGTTCAATAGTTAAAGGGATTAGCTGGAGATTGGTTGCCACAACAACAACTGTTATTATTGTTTATCTATTTTTTGGAAGATTAGATTTGGCAATTATGGCTGGATTGATTGAAAGTGTTTTAAAAGTTGTTTTATATTGGGGTCATGAGCGAGTTTGGCATAAGCTTAGATGGGGAAAAGAAAAAATTGAACCTTTTAATTTATGGTTTACTGGTCTTCCTCTATCAGGAAAAACAACAATTGCAGATAGGGTATTTAAAGAGCTTGAAAAACTTCAAATTCCACTAGAACGACTTGATTCAAAAGAGATACGATCACTTATTCCAAATATTGGATTTAGCCGAGATGATAGAAATAAACATATGAAACGGATTGGTTTTTTAATTAAAACTTTGCAAAATAATTCAATCTCAACAGTGTCATCTTTTGTATCTCCATATTGTGAATCACGAAAAGCAATACGAGAATTGGTCAAGAATAATATTATAGTTTATGTTAAAGCTGATATTAATAGTTGTCAAGCAAGAGATTATAAAGGTGTTTATGCAAAAGCAGAAGCTGGAGAATTACAAAATTTTGCTGGTGTAAATGATGTTTATGAAGAGCCACAATATGCAGAGATAGTTATAGATACAGATAAGTTATCTGTTGAAGAATCGGTTGAGATAATCATTAAATATGTAAAGGATAATTATGTTAGATAAAAATATAGTATGGCATAATCAAAATATTACCAAAAAAGATAGAGCAGAACTATTAGATCAAAAACCTATGCTTTTATGGTTTACAGGATTAAGTGGAAGTGGAAAATCTACAATTGCAAATACCCTTGAAAAAAGGTTATATCAATTAAAATATAAAACAGTTTTACTAGATGGTGATAATATTCGTCATGGATTAAATAGTAATTTAGGCTTTACTGATAGTGATAGAGTTGAAAATATTAGACGAATTGCAGAGGTTAGTAAACTTTTTGTTGAAGCAGGAATTATTGTAATTACTGCCTTTATATCCCCTTTTATAAAAGATAGAAAAATCGTTAAAGATTTACTTGAAGAGAATGAGTTTATAGAAATTTTTATAGATACACCAATTGAGATTTGTAAAAAAAGAGACCCAAAAGGTTTATATAAAAAAGCAATGCAAGGTGAAATTAAAGATTTTACAGGAGTTAGTTCCCCCTATGAAGCCCCAGTTAAACCAAATATTAATTTAAAAACTGATAAACTATCTATTGATGAGTCTGTAGATAAAATATTAGAGTATTTAAAATTAGAAGGATATATATGTTAGATAAAATAGATTTAGAAAAAATTGTAGATATTGCAAAAGAGGCGGGTGATGTTATTATGAAGATATATAGCAGAGATTTTAAAATAGAGTATAAAGATGATAAATCCCCACTTACTGAAGCTGATATTAAATCTAATGATATTATTTGTGATGCGTTAACTTTATTATATCCTGATATTCCCATTTTATCAGAAGAGAATGCAACTGTTGATTATCAAATACGAAAAAATTGGAACTATTATTGGTGTATAGACCCGATTGATGGGACAAAAGAGTTTATTAAAAGAAATGGGGAATTTACAGTAAATATAGCACTTATGCATATTGATAAACCTGTTTTAGGAGTTGTATATGCTCCTGCCATTGATGTTATGTATAAAGCAAAAGATGGAGTTGGAGCGTTTAAAAATAATATAAAGTTGCCAATAAAAATCAATAATAATCCAAAAGATAAAATGGTTGTTGTTTGTTCAAAATCTCATCTTTCAAAAGAGACACAAGATTTTATAGATAATATTGATACAAAAGAGATAATTCAAAAATCAATTGGAAGCTCGCTTAAATTATGTATGGTAGCAGAGGGTGAAGCTGATATTTACCCTAGAGTTACACCTACAATGGAATGGGACACTGCTGCTGCTCATGCAATAGTTTTAAATTCAAAAAAAGATGTGGTTAGATTTGATGATAAAAAATCATTAGTTTATAATAAAGAGAATCTTTTGAATCCATCGTTTATTGTTAGATAGAAGTTTTAACTCACTATTTTAGGGTACCCACAAGGGGATACCCCTATGGCTAATTAACATTTGTAGGGGCAATCCTTTATGGTTGCCCTTAAATTGTTAATATATAAAGGATATAAAAATGAATAATAGTAAGAATTTTGCACTAATAGGCGCTAGTGGATATATCGCTCCACGGCATATGAAAGCTATCAAAGATACAGGTAATAATCTTATAGTATCACTTGACCCTTACGATGGAATTGGTATTATGGATAGTAACTTTCCAGAGGCTGATTTTTTTACAGAGTTTGAAAAATTTGATACATTTATAGATAATTTTAATCGTAAATCTCAAATAGACTATTTTTCTATCTCTTCACCTAACTATTTTCATGAAGCTCATATTAGATATGGGTTGCAACACAATGGGGATGTAATTTGTGAAAAGCCATTAGTTCTTAATCCTAGTGATATAGATAGTCTAAAAATTATAGAACAAGAAACAGGTAAAAGAGTTTATAATATTCTTCAACTTCGTCTTCATCCATCAATTATAGCACTAAAAAAAAGAGTGACAAAAGAACTTAAAGAAAACCCAAATAAAATTTACGATATAGATTTAACATATCTTACAAGTAGAGGAAAATGGTATTTTGTAAGCTGGAAAGGTGATGAGTCTAAGTCAGGTGGAATTGCATCTAATATTGGGGTACATTTCTATGATATGCTTTGTTGGATTTTTGGAGATGTGGAGGAGAATATTGTACATCTAAAAACTCCTGATACAAATGCTGGGTACTTTAAATTAAAAAATGCAACTGTAAGATGGTTCTTGTCAGTTAATTATGATTATATTCCTAATGAAGTTAAAGCCACAGGTCAAAGAACTTTTAGAAGTATCACTGTAGATAATGAAGAGTTAGAATTTAGTGGAGGATTTACAGATTTACATACAAGAAGCTATCAAGAAATACTTAAAGGCAATGGCTTTGGACTAGATGAAGCTTATGGTTCTATTAGAACAGTTTCAACAATTAGAAATTTGATACCAATAGGACTTCATGGAGATTATCATCCATTTTGTAAAAAAGTATTAAAATGAGTGATGGTAAATATTTAACTAAAGATAGATGGAAAAATAGAAATAATCCAAAGGAGATAAAAAAGAGTCAGTTTTTTGTACATGAGACTTCAATAATTGATGATAATGTAAAAATTGGAAATAATACAAAAGTTTGGCACTTCTCTCATATTATATCAGGCACTATTATTGGTAAAAATTGCTCTTTTGGACAAAATTGTGTAGTTGGTGGAGATGTAAATATTGGTAATGGAGTAAAGGTGCAAAATAATGTATCTATATATGAGGGGGTAGAGATAGAAGATGATGTATTTTTAGGTCCATCTATGGTGTTTACAAATGTAATTAACCCTCGTGCATTTATCCAAAGAAAAGATGAATTTAAAAAGACTCTTCTTAAAAAGGGTTGCTCAATTGGTGCTAATGCTACGATTATTTGTGGAGTAACTATTGGAGAGTATGCACTTATTGGAAGTGGTGCTGTAATTAACCGTGATGTAAAACCTTATGCTTTAATGGTTGGAGTCCCTGCAAAACAGATTGGCTGGGTTGGTAAGAGTGGGAATACGCTTGAATTTATTGATGATATGGCTAGTGATGAGTTTGGGAGATATGCTATAATAGATGATGAATTAAAGGTTATAAGTTGATGACAGAAAATAACATAACAATAAAAGACGAACTAACAGAGTTTTTACTCTATACCACTCCAAACAACGATATAAAAGTAGAAACTTATCTACATAACGAGACGCTTTGGTTACCTCAAAAAAGGATAGCAGAACTTTTTGGTGTAAATGTTCCTGCTATTTCTAAGCATTTAAATAATATCTATGATGATGGTGAATTAGAGAGAGAAGCAACTATTTCCATTTTGGAAACAGTTCAAAAAGAGGGTTCAAGGGAAGTGAAACGGAAAGTAGAATTTTACAACCTTGATGCTATTCTTTCAGTAGGGTATCGTGTAAATTCTTCACAAGCTACACAGTTTAGAATATGGGCGACTAAAATATTAAAAGATTTTATTATCAAAGGTTTTGTTCTTGATGATGAGAGAATGAAAAATGGTAGATATTTTGGTAAAGATTATTTTAAAGAGCTACTTGAACGAGTTCGTTCTATTAGGACAAGTGAAAGAAGAATTTATCAACAAATCACAGATATTTTTGCAGAGTGTAGTATGGATTATGATAAAAATTCTCAAACTACAAAAGATTTTTATGCCACAGTGCAAAATAAATTTCATTTTGCAATTACACATCAAACATCAGCAGAGATAATATATGATAAAGCAGATAAAGATAAGCCTTTTATGGGCTTACAAACTTGGAAAAATTCACCAAATGGTAGAGTTTTAAAATCTGATACTGCCATTGCCAAAAATTATTTACAAGAAGATGAGATTAAGAGATTAGAGAGGGCTATTAGTGGATATTTTGATTATATTGAGAGGATTATTGAGAATAATCATATATTAACAATGGAAAAAGTGGCAAATTCTGTTAATAAGTTTCTTGAATTTAATGAATATGATATACTTGAAGATAATGGAAAAATTTCAAGAAAACAAGCAAGAGATAAAGCATATAGAGAATATGATATATTTAATAAAACTCAATATATAGAGTCTGACTTTGATAGAGAGATAAAAAAAGTAAAAAAATTATGATTTATGAGATAAGAAAATATGCTATAATAGATAAAAATCTAAAGGAGATAAAATGAGAGCAACTATAATTAGAATGGGAGATGGATTTTTTATCCCTAAACTTAGTGGATTTGATGATATAAAATCAGATACAATAGATGTAGATATAGAACTCAAAGAGAATTTAGACTATAAAGAGTTAAAAAATATAGCTATTTTAGAAAAGTATCAAGATAAACTAAAAAATCAAATTGAAGTAGATACAAATATCACTCAAATACAGCAAAATTTTAGAGATAAACATAATATTGATATGAATTTAGATAGATATTTGAAAGTTAAATAATGTATATATTTGATAATAATTTTATAATAGATGTATTGGTAAATAGAAGAGGCTTTGGGGATAAATATTTTGATATATTATTATATTCACTTGATAAAAATATGGCTTGTATTAGTATAAATCAACTTAATACATTAAGATATATTATCAAAAAAGAGTATAAAGATATATATGAGAAGTATCTACAAGTTGAAAAAAATTTTAAACTAATCAAAACCCCATCTTATGTTGATTTTGATAATCCTTTAGCTAATATAGATATAGAAGATTATATGATAGAACTCTCTGCTAAATCAATAGATGCTAAAATTATTACAAGTGATAAAAAGTTTTTAAAATTATCTAAATATACAATTAAACCTGATGAGTTTTATATTATAGAAAATAATAAATCTACAAATATAGATTTTGCCAATCTAAAAAAACAGTATTTTTTATATCAAAATGAGTTAGAAAAAGAGATAGATGAGGTTTTAAATAGTGTTTCATATATTATGGGTAATAAAGTGATAGAATTTGAAAAAAATTTAGAAAAATTTAGTGGTGTTAAGTATGCTATTAGTTGTAGTAGTGGTACAGATGCTTTGATATTGGCTATGATGGCATTAGATATTAAACCAAATGATGAGATTATTACAACCCCTTTTACCTTTATTGCCACGGCTGAAACTATCGCATTAGTTGGGGCAAAACCTGTTTTTGTAGATATAGATGAGAAGAGTTATAATATAGATGTAGATAAAATAGAAGCCAAAATCACATCAAAAACCAAAGCTATTATGCCAGTAAGTCTATATGGACAACCTGCTAATATGGATAAAATTCAAGAGATAGCAGATAGATATAATCTAAAAGTTATAATAGATGGGGCTCAATCATTTGGTGCTACTTTTAATGGTATTAGTGATAGTAACTTAGGAGATATTTCAACCACAAGTTTTTTCCCTGCCAAGCCTTTGGGGTGTTTTGGAGATGGTGGTGCAGTTTTTACAAATAGTGAGGAGTTAGCTACCAAAATAAAACAACTTAGAGTCCATGGACAAGATAAGAGATACCACCATAAATATATTGGAATTGGTGGGAGAATGGATACAATTCAGTGTGCTATTGTAGATGTGAAGCTTAAATATTATAAAAGAGATTTAACCCTTCGCCAAGAGGTAGCTTCTAAATATAATAATGCCTTTGGAAGTAAGGCTTTAGTCTTACAAAATGGTGGAGTTAAAGCACCACTTCCGATAATTTTACCTTTTATTGATAGTCGTGCAACTTCTGCTTTTGCTCAATACTCTATTAGAGTCCAAAATAGAGATGATATTCAAGCTAAATTAAAAGCACAAGGTATCCCCACAGCCGTTCATTACCCAATGCCCCTACATCTTCAAGAGTGTTTTGAGTATTTAGGATATAAAAAAGGTGATTTCCCAATATCAGAGATGGTAAGCAGTGAGATTATGAGTCTGCCTATGAATCCGTATTTGAGTGATGATGAGATTAATTATATTTGTGATAAAATATGCGATTAAGCGACAAAGAGGTAGAGATTATCAAAAAAAGTATTTTAAATATTTTTGATGATGCTCAAATAATACTTTTTGGAAGTAGAGTATATGATGATAAAAGAGGTGGAGATATAGATATATATGTAGAGACAAATTATAATTCATCTCTTTCAAAAAAAATAAAAATATTAAGTGATATGGAGATAAATGGTATTTTTAGAAAAGTAGATTTGATAATTAAAACCAAAGATACAAAATATAAATCTATATTTGATACTATTAAAAAAGAGGGTATTTTATTGTGATTGATGATATAATAGCTAAAACAGACCTACATAGAAAAAGATTAAATTTAGCATTAAAAGAGATAAAAGAGTGGGATAATATAGATAGTCTGACATTCATCACCCCTATAAACTTAAAGTAATATAATAAGAAATAAATATATATTAGGAATATACCATCTGTTTTACAAAAATAAATAAAATAAAAACAAAAAAATTAGGGCATCTAGGCTTAG
>Ga0256838_1000222_pt1 | contig 39879 bp, 33 predicted proteins | sample 4571419metaG_FD_185978 | JGI IMG/M metagenome (GOLD analysis project Ga0256838, IMG submission 185978) | Hydrothermal vent microbial communities from Guaymas Basin, Mexico - 4571-419 | ecosystem: Environmental > Aquatic > Marine > Hydrothermal vents | place: Mexico: Guaymas Basin | collected... | reverse complement strand
GTGGTCGGGTAGCTCAGAGGTAGAGCATTCGCCTGATAAGCGGAAGGTCGCAGGTTCAAATCCTGCCCCGACCACCAAATTAAAAAGAGTCCTTGTATCTCAATCGGATAGAGCACGGGCTTTGGGAACCTGTGGTTGGGAGTTTAAGTCTCCCTCCCTGACCAATAATTGCGGGAATGATAGAATAATAAATTATCATATTAGAAAATAAAGTGCTATCATTAGTTCGAATTAAAAAAGAAGAGTTAAGTCAATTGTAACAGAAATGAAAATTGTCTTCCTTATTAGATAAACTATTTGCAAAATGCCGGAGTGGTGGAATAGGAAGACACGGGTGACTCAAAATCACCTGCCCGAACGGGCATGAGGGTTCAAATCCCTCCTCCGGCACCAATAAGAATGGGGAGGTTGCCTAGCGGCCAATGGCACGGGACTGTAAATCCCGCGGCGAAAGCCTACGCTGGTTCAAATCCAGCCCTCCCCACCAAAAACAACAATGTGGAGAGGTGTCCGAGCGGCCGAAGGAACCCGCCTGGAAAGCGGGTGAGGGTTATCGCCCTCCGAGGGTTCAAATCCCTCCCTCTCCGCCATACAAAGTGGGTGGTTAGCTCAGCGGGAGAGCGCCTGCCTTACAAGCAGGGGGTCGTAGGTTCGAAACCTACACCACCCACCAAGTAGAAAAGGGACCCCGTAGCTCAACTGGATAGAGCAGGGGACCACGGATCCCCTGGTTGCAGGTTCGAGTCCTGCCGGGGTCTCCACATATTAAGATGCGGGTGTGGCGGAATTGGAAGACGCGCTGGACTTAGAATCCAGTGGCTTGCACGGCCGTGAGGGTTCGACTCCCTCCACCCGCACCAATAAAAAGATATTAATTATAATGTGTATATCCCCATAGGAGACATAAACTGTAAACGGAACATGCTTGAGGAGAAATAAAAAAGGAATAATCTATTTCGTTCATTAACAGAAATATTTGCACAGTCAAATGTTTACCGTTTTTCCATTGGGGAAACAATTTTTGGGAAAGATTATTTAAAAATTTGGTAGAGTTTGTTTGCCCTTATCAAAATGAAAATTAACTAATCCCCCTCATATTGAGGGGGATTTTTTCATCTAAAAATTTTTTTATCTTTCCATTTCTGATTGTGTTTGTAAACTTTTTGATTCATATTCTTCGAAAGAAAGAATGCCATGTTGTTTATAAAATTCCAAAGTAGATTTTTCTGTTCTTATCTTTCTTAACAACTCTTTTCTAACCATATTAAAAACCTTATCTCTTTCTATCGTTTTATTAGATTCAAAATCTTTCCAAAGTGACATTAAAGTATGAAAGAATGGGAATCCTTTATATTGAATAGCAATCTCTTTTTTTTCATTCCAATTTTTACTATAAATTTCCATTATTTCATCAGTATAAGCAGACATAATTTCTACAATTGTTCTTGATAAATATTCAATGTATCTTTTTTTATAATGTTGATCTGAAAGATTTCTTATTAGATCATCTATTTCTTGCTTGAGAATGCTTTTTAAAAGATCTTTGTTATTACCTGTTACAGCTTTGTGTTGCTTTAAATACCATTGAGTTTTAAATTTCACAAGAGTTCCATTATCGAATAAGACCACCCATCCTTCTATACCTTCTGTATTTATCATTGATAATACTAAATCATCTATTCCACTGAATTGATCAGAATAATCAGGAGGTTGAGGAATACTTTCTGGAACTGGATAGTCAATAATAATGTCTCCTGTTTCTAAATCTCTTAACATAATAAGAATTAATTCTGTTTTATCGTATGGAACAACTATTTGATTAGCAGGAGAAACCAATTCAAAAAGAGGAATTATCCCATTTTCAAAACATTGCAATATAAAACTTTTATAAGGTTCACGGTTAACAATTTGGTTTGCAATAAATGTTTGTTTGTTATTAAATGTTGCCCTTGTTTTTGTAACGAGTTTTCCATTAGGCAATAAAACGGGAATAATAAGAGAACCGTCCTCTTTTTGTCTAATATACACTATGTTATAATTACGCAAATTCGTTTCTTCCGTTTCTTCTGTTTCATTAACATTGAAAAATTTGGGAACACTTAAAAAATATTTATCTCCAATAAAAGTGAGTCCTCTAATTTCTCTTTTTAATGGGGTATCAAACAATTTAGGGTAAGCCATGTAATAATTATAAATTTCTGCTTTGAATCCATCAATTTCTTCTACTTTTTTATAAAAACTTTTGCTATTACTTACAATTTTATCTAATTCTTCTTTATCAATAAACATGCTTCTCCCCCCTTTTTTTGAATCTTTTTTGTATTAATAATAGGGAAGAAGATGTGATACAATATAAATATGGAGGGAGACAAATGAGAGAAACAGGAGTAAAAATGGTTTCTATCCTAATAATGGTTGTTTTTTCTTTTTATCTTATAATACGGCTTTTTACTCCATATTATAGTTCTTACTCGAGAATTATTGCTTTTTTGGAATATCAAAAATACGATAAAAAGATAGATATTGTTGATAGCATTAACAAAAACAAAATTATTTTAAGCAACGATAGAATTATTCCGTTTTATTTTTTGATGAGAACGTCATCGGAAGGTATTTATTTACCTCTTCCTCATACAGTAAGTATTGATATTGATCTCCCATCAAAAGAATGTACATTTTCTTCTGAATATTATTACAATGCCGTTATATCTCCATCAGGAAGAGTATACATATGTCATCAGAAAAATCCCTTGTTGGATAAAAGTATGGACCCGAAAACCACCATATTGATGATATATAATTCTTATTTTGATACTATAATAAAAACTCCTATAATGAAAGAGTTATTTTCAATTGAAGGAAATGAAAAAATAGAAAAATTTTTAATTAATAAGTTTAACAAAGAAATAATATCATTTTCTTTAGATTCTCTTTCAGTAAATGTCACAACTTCTTTTATTCCTGTTTTCAATAAAAAAATTAAAAAAGGGGGGTATGTTTACTATTTATTTAATCTTAAGTCTGGACAAAAATCAAATTTTTATCTAGTGATCGAAGTTTATGATGGAAAAGCTGTTAATATGTTTTTTGATAGTCAAGAAAATATTCAAAAACAATTAGTAAAGGAGGAAGGGTAATGGATGTTAGTGTTATAACTTTGACGTGGAATAGTGAAAAGTATATATCTGCTTTTATTGGGACTTTAATAAATGATTTAAGGAACACAGGATGGGAATATGAAATTTTTGTAATAGACAATGGTTCTAAGGATTCTACTTTAGATATATTGCACTCATGGGAATTAATTGAAAGTAATCTACGTGTTATAAAAATGAAAAAAAATGTGGGAACTACTCGTTCACGTAATATTGGATTAAGATTATCCTCAGGTAAATACATAGTAATTTTAGATAGTGACATGGAAATTCCAAAAGGATCTTTAGAAAAGTGGATAGAAGGATTCAAAATTATTCCTTCTAAAAATATTGGATTAATTGCCCCTAAGCTTGTGTATCCTGATGGTACCTTGCAAATATCCGCAAGAAGATTTCCTACTATTGCTTCTAAATTTGCTCGACTGTTTGACATAGAGTGGTTACAAGAAAGAACAGATATATGGCCTGAGGTTATTGAAGAGAAAATTGTTCCTGTTCCTTATGCTATTTCTGCTGCTTGGATTGTTAAGAGAGAGGTTTTTGAGGATATTGGATTGTTTGATGAACATATTTTTTATGCTCCTGAAGATGCTGAATTTTGCACACGTATGTGGTCTAACAATTGGGAAGTTTGGTATTATCCTAAAGCTCAAATTATCCATCATACTCAACGTATCACGAAGAAAAGGCCTTTTAGTAAATTAGGAATTAAACATATTGAAGGGCTTTTATATTACTGGATCAAATATGGAATTTATTATGGGGGGAGAGTGGGAAAATGAAAGGACAATTAATAAAAAGAGGAATTAAATCACTTGGTAGTTTCTTGTCGTCTCCTGTTTGGGCATATTTGAATGATAAAGTAGAATCTAATGGAATTTTATACTATCTTCATGGTGGAGGTGTAGCTGATAATACAAAATATATCATTGCTTACCACTTAAAACATGCTCCTCATATTCCCATGAGAGTTATTACTCCTTTTAGAACTAAACAAATAGAAGAATTGGAAAGTCTAGGTATTCCTGTATGTATTTCTGGTAATAATTGCGAAAAACAATTTATGCTTAGTTCTCAAATAGTAATAACAGACCACGCGGAGTGGGCAGAAGGGGGTAGATTTTGGAGGTTCTTAGGTAAACCCTCTGTCCAATTGTGGCATGGAGTGGGATTTAAAAAGGTGGGATATCTGGCACTTACAGGAAAAGGAGATTTGCAAAAAAAGGTAAAATATCTAGTAAGTAAACTATTTAGAACCCTAGAACAGAAATATACGAACACATTTATAGTATCAACGTCAGAATTTTATACAAGAGTTTTATTTAGTACATCATTTGCTACTATGTCTCAAATATTGCCAGTAGGTAACCAACCACGAAATGATATATTCTTTCTTTCAGATAATGAGATAGAAAAAGTGTTCCATAAAAAGATTTATGATATAGGAATAGATTATTCCACTATTGAGACAATAAGAAAAGTTAAACAAGAGGGTAAAAAGGTAATATTGTTGGCTTTTACTTACAGAAAAAATAAAAAAAGTGTATATGATAATATTTTATCATTAAGGAAATTAGAAGATATTGCCTCTAAAAATAATTATCTTTTTGTTATAAAAATGCACCCAATGGAAGAAGCTTTTTATAAGAGAAAACTTACTTCTCTTGATAATGTTATCGTTTATCATGTAGATGGATATAGTGATCCTCAACCATTATTAAGAGAAGTGGATGCATTAGTAACAGACTTTTCTTCTATTTATACGGATTTTACCCTGATGCCCGAAAAACCTATAATATTTTATCCTTATGATTATGATTATTATAACTCTTCTACGGAATTAGGAATACAACTTCCATATAATTCAATGACACCAGGACCAAAAGTGCAAAATAATGAAGAATTATACAAAACCTTAAATGAAATGTTAAGTGGTAACGACAATTATTATAATGAAAGAAAGAAGTTTTCTTATTTGGCTTTTTCTCGTCATAGCCCGGTTTCACCTTTACTATTTAACTTTGTAAAAAAAGTTATCAAGGAGGGAGAATAATGAAAACTTATGGAATTTTGTTGGCGGGAGGAGTGGGTTCTCGTTTTGGCACGGAAGTTCCCAAACAGTTTGCTAAAGTTGCAGGTAAAAAAGTAATAGAACATACATTGGATGTTTTTGAACGTCACCCATCAATAGATTATATTATTATTGTTGTTAATCCTTATTATGTTGAAGAGGTAAAAAATATTGTGATTCGTAATAAATATTCGAAAGTAATAAAAATATTAGGAGGGGGAAAAACAAGACAAGAAAGTTCATATATAGGAATTTCATCTATTGAAGATGAGGAAGCTTTTGTAGTTATTCATGATGCTGTGAGACCTTTTATCTCTTATAGAATTTTGGATGATTGCATAGATTCTTTGAAATACTATGATGCTGTTGATGTTGCTATTCCTGCTACTGATACCATTATTGAAGTTGATGAGAATTTTTTAATTACAAATATTCCTGATAGGAAAAGAATGTGGAGGGGGCAAACTCCCCAGTGTTTTAAATTATCTGTTATTAAAAAAGCTCATGAGCAAGCAAAAGAAGAAGGATTTGTCGGAACGGATGATTGTGGACTTGTTCTCCGATACAATCTTGGAGAAATTTATGTGGTAAAAGGAGATAGAAGAAATATCAAAATTACCTATCCAGAAGATATATACTTAGCAGACAAAATATTTTTGATAAAAGGAGAAGATGATGTTACTCAAATATTAAAACCTATAAACCAAATAAGGGAAATTTTAAAGGATAAAGTTATTGTTGTTTTTGGGGGAACAAGTGGAATCGGTAAATCTATTGTTGATATTTGCAATCAACATGGAATAAAAGTTTATGCAACATCAAGAAGAACAGGAGTAGATGTGTCTAATTACATGGAAGTTAAAAAATTTCTTGAAGAAATATATAACAAAGAAAGAAAAATTGATGCGATAGTAAATACTGTGGGAATTTTGAAAATGGGATTGTTGGAACATATGAAAGAGAAAGAAATTTTAGAACAAATAAATACTAACTATATTGGTAGTATAAACGTTGTCAAAGCATCTATACCATTGTTAAGAAAATCAGGAGGGGGGCACATTATTCTTTTTGCTAGTAGTTCTTATACAAGGGGAAGAAAATTGTATTCTATTTATTCTTCTACCAAAGCTGCTATTGTGAATTTTAGTCAAGCAGTTGCTGATGAAGTAATTGTAGATGATATAAAGATTAATGTTATTAGTCCTGAAAGAACAAAAACTCCTATGCGTATAAAAAACTTTGGTTATGAACCTGAAGAAACTCTCTTAAAACCTGAACAAGTAGCTTATTATACATTAGGAGTTTTAACAACAGATTATACTGGACTTGTGTTTGAAGTAAAAAGAGAAATGTTTTTAAGAGGTGAAAGATAGTGAGCAAAACTAAAGATATAGTTAATAAGGCGTTTAAAATATCTATTGATTATATGGAAAGTAATTCATCCACTAATACTTATAATAAATGGAAAAAAATGATTAATAATATAATAGAAAAATTAATACACATGAAACTTGTAAGTTCAAAAACAATAAAAAATATAGACGAGGAAAGAAATATGATTAATAGTATACACTCTTTAAGTGTGTTATATAAATTGATGGTTGATGAAAAATATGATGAGTTTGACAAAATTTTTGAATTGTTAGATGATGATGAATCTCGTAAGAGTTGGGAAAGATATATTATGGCACAATTATTGGTTCATTTTGTGGGATATAAAAATACTGAAAAAATTTTAGGATTACAAGAGAAGAAGGATTGCCCGCATCTTTCTTTCTATAAAAAACTTCCTTATTATTCTCCTACAACTTTTTATCATACTTTTTGTAAAAAACAATATCACCCAGACTTTCTGATAATAGATGAAGATTCATATATTTTTGATGTTGGAGCTTATATTGGAGATACTGCTATATATTATGCCCAATTTATAAAGAATGGAAAGATATATGCTTTTGAACCAACATCTCAAAATTTTTATAAATTGCAACGCAATATAGAGTTTTTGCACTTAGAAGACAAAATCACGGCAATACAAAAGGGGATTGGAGATAAACCATCAGAAACTTATATCCAGTTTAAAAATTCAAGTTCTCGTGTTGGTTCCTATGGAGAAAAAATTGTTATTACTACTATCGACCAATTTATCCAAGAGAATAACATATCTTTTAATCATGGAATCATAAAAGTTGATGTAGAAGGTTATGAATTTAATGTATTAAAGGGTTCAATAAATACAATACAAAAATTTCATCCTATTGTTGCTACTGCTATTTATCATTTTGATAACGATCCCTTTCAGATTATTTCTTTTTTAAAGAAAAATGACTATAAAATATATCTACGAGGGTATGATGTAATATATGAGTATGTAGTATTTGCTGTATAAATGTATTTGTAAAACAATTCCTTGTTAAAACTATCTCTATTTTTTGTATTTCATGAATTTCCAAATGAACGGGCAACATATGAAAGAGTATTTTAGTATTGTATCCCTCCAATTATATGTTTCTGCATGTTTAATAATCTTTCTCTCAGCACATAATGGAAGAGCATTTAACCCATTGTGTCTGTAATAACCATATGCTTTATATACAAGATGACGACCGAAAGCTTTATCTACATATTTTTTGTAAATTTCCTTATTAGGAGGATTTACCATATAATAAAATGCATTAAATCATTTCTTTGTATCATGATATAAGTGGTAGGAGAGGTGTATTGCATGTATTGTTCTTTACTATGATCAGAAGAATTGTTTCTAACTAAGTAATAAAACAAAGGCTTATCTATTAGAATTGTATTTTGGGATAATAGTAAAGATTTAAAAAGAAAACCACCATCTTCTGTAATTTTAACTCCAGGAAGAAAAAATATTTTATTTTTAATAAGAAACTCCCTGCGAAAAATGAGAGATCCTATATGGATAAACGCATACGGAGATCTAACAAATTTTAAATATGAAAGGGCAATATTTTCCTTTATATACCGTGTTGTTCTAATAGATTTTTTATTAGGAATATCTTCATATACTATGGCATATGATGTACTTGCTACATCTATTTCTTTTTGACTATTTTGAATATTATTAAGTAACGTCTCAAAAAACTGGGGATGAACCCAATCATCTCCATCAATAAAATGTATGTAATCTCCTGATGCGGATTCTATTCCTCTATTTCTAGCAACACTTACTCCTTGATTTATTTGGTTTATGATTTTGTATTGTATATTACTATTTTTTAAAATTTTCTCTGATACATTAACAGTATTATCAGTTGAACCATCATTTACTATTATTATTTCATAAGGTTTATGTGTTTGATTAATCAGTGACTCCAAAGTTTTTGGAATATATTGTTCTACATTATAGACAGGGATAACAACAGATATTTTACTCATGTTGAACCTCCCAATATTTTGTATTAACATGTGGATTATATCATAATTTGTAGAAAAAATAGATTAAAACTTCGTATCTCTCCCTCGGGAGGCTGCTTACAACAAATAAATTTTTATATAAACTACTTTTATTAGTTGATATTATATGGGATTTACAGTTCTATTTCAGTATTGTTGTAAGTTACCCTTTCATGAATAAGAAATAGTTTTTTGAAGAACTCTTTTATGTTTTCTGTTTCCCCTATCTCAAAGGTTGCGATACCTCCGTCAGTCAATAATCCGTAAGATGAAGTATATTCTTCGATGTTTTTATGCAAGTTTATTATTTCTGAAGGAGATATTATTCCCATTTGCACTGCTCTATACAATAGATATGACACAAAAATAGAGAGAGTTTTTTCATGTTTATCGTTAAATATTTTTTTACCATCCATTGTTTTAATTATTTTAGCTTTTATTATGTTATTAATTAATTCTTCTTTTGACATATTTTGCAAAATATATTTAAATAAAATAGATATATTTTCATAAACATTTTCAATAAAAGTTTTATTATGTTCGTTTAAAATTTCTTCATCTTCTATTAAAAAAGAGATAAAATTTTTATAGAGAAATTCATCATTGTCGTTCATCCATAGTAGAAATGAAAGAAGTAAAGCATTTTTTTGTATAGTAGATAGTCTATCCAAATAGTGAAAAAATTCGTTAGATGAATATTCTTGTAAAAAATTGATAATTCTTTCATTTAAGAGTATAAAAGAATCATCTTTTGTAATCTCTCTATTTTCTAGAAATGAAAAAGAGGAATAATATGTTTGTAACATACTAGGAGAAAAAAGTAAAATTTCATAAAATAACGGAAGTTCATTGGTTAGAGAAAAAGATATTCCCTCAATATTGTCTACAAGATAAGAGTTTTTGCCATAAAATAGCCATTCCAAAAAATCTGAAGCATTCATTTTATCTAGGAGAAGCATTTGAGATTTTTTATCTAGCATAAGAAAAGGGTGAGGAATGTATACACTAATAATTGGAAAATAAGCAAGAGATCTTTGGTCATTTTTATAAGATATGGGATAATTTGTAATAACATATTTAAGAAAAGAGGCTATATTTTGAACCATTTCTTGATCTTCCAGTATCTCTCTTTCATTTAGCATGTATACATAATTATAGATTTGTTTAATAATTTTTTCCTCTTCTTCAGATAATTTAATAATTTTTTGGTTTGCTTCGTGAATATTTATATGACCACTGTTATCTTTCTCAATTATTATATAAAAACCGTAGTCCAAGTAGTTAAATAGATTCTGAAGTTTCTTCTTGTTTTTGTATATTAAAAAATAGAAATAAAGTTTTTTTATATTATCATTTTCCCAGAATTTTATTTGAGGAATTTTAGAAAAAAGAATAGGGCTATCTTGTTCTTTAACATCTTGATATTGCAGGACAGATGGGGCAAATATTTCTATTTTCATAAAACCTCCCCCTAACAGTTTCATTATTTGTTTTATTATAGGGAACTGATAAAATATGTTGTATAATAAACAAAAATTTGTAAAAAGGGGAGAAAATAAGTTGTTAATAGATGAAGAGCATTTCTTATCAGTTAAAGCATATTATGATATTAAAAGAGGGGAAATTCAAGATGTGTATTATTTAGTTCCTCCTGAAATAATTAAAATTGAAGAAAAATATTACCATTTTGGGGAAGGAAAAAGAAAAATAAAAGAAGAAGTAGAATATTATGAATATATTAATAACGGAATTGTTATGTGTGAACTTCTTTTTAATAAATCTGTAGATAATGCCATATTTTCTGAAGTAGAGCAGAAACTTTTTTTAATTAAAGATAAAAAAGTTTTAACTGGGCAAAGTTTTTTTGATTTTTAATTTTTTATCCCTACATTAAAGAAACATAAGGGGGAGGAATAGTTAAATGGAATTGATAATGTTTTCTCCAATGGATACTTTATCAAAGATAAGAACCGAAATTTTAGATACAAAAGGATATCCTCTTATTGAAATTGTTGATACTTCAAAACAAAAATTACTATACGAAGGAAGAATAGAAAAATTATTTCTGGAGGTAGAAACCATTAAAACATTACTTAAAATGGGGTATTCTTTTCATCGAAAAAGAATGTTGATAAAAAGGATATTTTCTAATAATTATCCTTCTCTTATTTTCAAACTTATAATGGAAACAGAATTTACAGATGGGAAACAATTGTATCGATTTACGGGAGGCATAACAGAGAAAAAGAAAACTTATTTTAAAGTTGACGGAAAAAACATAGATGACTTATTCTATTATATAGATTTTCAGGATAAACCATATAGCAACATTATTAACGGGGCACATTTTAACGAACCATTTAGTTATTTACAAGTAGAATTTTTAGAAAAACATTTATTTGCAACCTATTTAAATAGTTTGATACAAAAAACATGGCAATATCCTAATACTTTTGATTTAAAAATAGTCAGCGAAGTTATACACAGTAAAAATGATGTTGTAGAACTTGCTGAAATAAAAAAAGAGATTATTTCTCCTGTTTTTAGAGAAACAATGTTTTCATCTGTTCTTCAATTATATAATGAAGAAACAAATTTTGTTGAATTGGCAAAATAATAAGTTTTATAAAGAGTAAGTATTATCTTATAAAGATAATCCAAAAACCTCACATTTGTGTTATATTTTAATCTGATAGTGTCACAAATCCCCTCCTTTTGGCGTATATATATGTGGAAAATCAAAATACGAAAGGAGGGGTATTTATGAATAAAATATCCAAAATACTAATAGCTGGATTAACAGCATTTGCAATTTTAATTTCCCCTGTAATCTTTAACATGCCTACTACATACGCAAATAATCTTGATGGTAAAGGAATATCTGCAGTAATGTTTGAAAAGAAAGGAGGACAGTTATTAGGAGAAAAGGGGAGAGGATATGGTAATCAAAAAAGGAACAGCAGAATCACAATAATTGTTAAACTAATAGCAAAATTTACCAACACAACAGAAGAACAGGTAATAACAATCATGAAAACTAATAAACTTAATCCTGCTCAAATGATAAACACTGCAATTCTTTCAAAGGCTGGAAATATTTCTCTTGATGAATCTGCTAAAATAGTTGCAAAAGGAGAATTAAGAACTTATATAGAGAAAAATAATCTTCAAGATAAATTTATAAAAGCAAAAAGGGAATTTGCTCAAATGATAAAGGGAATAAAATCCAAAGGCAATTCAAAGCATCATCGTAAAAAATTTACAGAAGGTAGACTTTTTAATAATTTCTTAAATGTTCTTGCAAGATGGTCAGGTATTCCTACAGAAACAATTTCTTCTGTTCAAGAACAATACTCTCTTAATCCTGCTAGAACAATCAATGCTGTAGTTCTTACAAAAATTTCTAATATTGAACTTACAGAATCTGCAAGTATTGTAGTAAACGGAGAATTAAAAGAATATCTTACAAAAAATAATTTAGTCGAATGTTTCCAAGAAGCAAGACAAGAGATTATCCAGTTATTAAAGGATGAATCTAAAAAAATAAAGGAAGAAATGAAAAACAAAATTGTAAAAGTGCTTTCTGAATGGTCGGGAGTTGATAAAAATAGTATTATAACTTCTATTGATAACAATGGTGTCGAGAATACAATTAATGCAGTAATACTTGTTAAAATCGCAAATATTTCTTTCGATGAATCTATAAGAATAGTTAATAACCATCAACTCATGCGTTATCTTAAAAATAACAATCTTCTTAGGCAATATAAACAAGCAAAATTGGAACTTATTCAACTTCTTAAACCGTAATTTCTGATAGATACTGATAAGTAAGAGGGGGGATTCCCCCTCTTTTTTTATTGATTGCTCTTCTAAAAAAATCTTTTCTAATAACAAATAATATACGAACAATGTAAAATATCAAATAATCTTCCTTTGACTGTATAAAGTCATTAGAGATAAAATATTTTAATTACTATCAAAATCTATCCTTCTTATTGTTGACATAAATAGTTATATGTGATATAATTCTAATGGAGGGGTGGCAGAGCGGACGAATGCGGGGGACTTGAAATCCCTTGTACGGTTCCAGCCGTACCGCGGGTTCGAATCCCGCCCCCTCCGCCAACTTAATCTTTCTAAGAGGGGCAATTCTCCTTAAAAAGAAAATATCTTTTTCCTCTGTTCTTGTGCCTGTTTGAAATCATTATTAAATTGCTTGATTTTTCTATAAAATTTATTTATACGCAATATTTAAAAAAAACTTTTTTAATTATAATTTATCGTTATTAGAAACATAATATTATTCACTAAAATAATTAATATCTATTAATTCAACAAGATGCGGAATTTATTTTTTGTTGGGGAAATATTGAAAAGTATTTCTAGTGATATAAAAATCATAAGGAAAACAATATTAACTTTTCCTAACCTATTTACTTTCTTGTTTTTTGGATGTTTTATTCTTATCCGAGTTAACAGGAGGTTAAAAAAGAGGGGGATTTAGAAAGTAAATGAGCAATTAGTTTTAAAAAGAAAAGGTGGGGGATACCCCCACCCTGCAATACTTGCTACGGATTACATGCCTCAGATTGGCACATAATGGTGGATGGTATCGATGACCAGATTGATGATAATCATCTCTTTTCTGATCATCTCTACCACCCCCCCTTCCTCATAGTTTCGTATTGCACTATTTTTATACCATAAAAAAGGTTGAATTATTCGCCAAAAATAAACGTGTATGAAAGTGTGTGATATAATGTCAATAAAGATAATTGTCAAGGGGGGAGGATTATGGGATTTGTTCCGACGGAATACTGCAAAGTTTGTGAATATTTTAGGCATGATCTAGGAAGTTGCAAAAAAGGATATAAAAAGTTTTGTGATATGAAAGATTTTAAACCATCAATTCTTAATGCAATAAACTATTTTATTGATGAAGCAGAATTTTATGATAAGATTGACGAAAATACTGCCGATGAACTATATGAATTTGCCCGTAGAAAGTTTAGATAGAACTTCTTTAAGTATGGTGGGAAGAAAAGGGGAATGGGTATTTAATCCTGATATTATCAATAAGTGAGTTCTATATATAATTTGCTATATGATAAGAAGTAGAGTATCTGTTATAAAAAATAATTGCGGAATAGGATATTAATTCAATAATTACGAAATAACTATATTTTTTACAAATAAACTATTATTAAATAAATAAAAAATTAAAAACAGTTATTGTTTGTTTCTTTCAAATGTAATTGAAATTCATGTTTATTTGCTTTTCTACAAAACCTTAATTTTATGCAATGCAACAAAAAAAGTATTAATTTTATTTAGTGTGAATATCATTTACATAGTTTTTTCCTCCTGATATAAGATCGATTTCGATTGCATTACTGAGTTCTGCAAGTTCATCATAGATAAAGCTATTAGAATAATATTCTTTTTTATCAATTTTACCATCTTTATTTTCTTTGTAAAGGAACAAGTTGTATATTGTATCTCCTCCCATTTGTTGTTCAATTCTTAGAATAAATTTTTTATTTGAATAAGGAATGGGGACTACTATCTGATGACGTGTTTTTTCTTCATAAATATCAGAATAATCTACATGTTTTGCTTTATTATAGTTTTTCTTGTATGCAATAATAAAGTCTAATAGTAAGTTTAAAACTTTCTTCTTTTCTTTTTTTAAATTTTTTTGTAATTTTTTCTTATCTTCTTCTTTTTTGATAAGATATTTGTTTATATTATAAATATCATCCAATACGAGAATGAGTTTTTCTATTATAGATTTTGGTGTTTTTTCTATTTTGGTTTGTATATATTTTGGATATTTTTTCATTTTTCTCTCTTCCTTTTATAATTTTTTCTCTTATAATTTATAGGGAGTTTTTGCGAAATTTTTGATAATAGAGGTGATTATAATGACATATCAATCAATTTCCACTTTTTTATTCCTCGTTTTAATAATAAATGAGTTTTTATTATCAAGAATAACGAATTATATTAAGAAAAACATAGAAAAATTTATAGAAGAAAATATAAGGGAAGAAATAACTTACTTGCCAGACAATGTTTATTCTTCTTTATTTTTTTCTGATTACCAAATAGAGAGCATAATTATGACAGGTAAATACCTTAACATGGAAAAAACAGTTGAATCGGATCAAAAAACTCTTTTAGAACTTACTCGCATTTCGTTCAGATTAGCAATGGCAGGCATTGCGGATCTGATACAAAAGAAAATAGTTACAATAGATAGGGAAAATGAAACTGTCGTTGTAGATAAAAAAAGAAAAGAAAAGATTTCTTTATCGTCCGTTCCCCATATGATATTAGAATCTATTTTGTGGGCAGGAAAAAATCATTGTAATGATAATGATATATGTATCATTCCCTTTAAGGAAATTATAAAAAAGTTTTATATTAAAGATTCTGAAACGAACAGTAATTTTAATGATAGATTTGGGGTTGATTTTTTGTTTAATTATGCAAATATATGTAAGAAAAAGTTAATGGATTTAGATAAGTCAGAAACGATAGATATCAACATTATTCCCCCTGTTATACTGTTTATTTATAAAATACTAACTATTCTAGGAGTATTTGTTATATCCGAGTTTATTTTAAATATTATAGTGGTGTTAATTAGCAATTTTATTATGTTGCCACTTGTAACAACTGAATCTACTATTGCAATAATCTCTGTGATAATTCTTGTATTCTCTTTATTGAATAAAAATAAAAGTTTTTCTCTCCCTTCAAAAACACTGGTGGAAAAAGTTATAAGATGGAAACAATTTAAAAATTGGTTTATAAAAAAGGAATATTTTGATGATGATGATAGTGATCTTTTTAATTATTATCTATATGCTGTTATTCAAGGGATGAGGAATGAATTTTTGGAAAAATTAGGAAAAAGTGTCTTTAAAGGAACTCTTGATACAGAAAAATCATCAGAAATATTAAAAATAGATGAAAATGCACGGTATTTTGTAAAAAGAATACTAAAGGAAGAAATTCTAAAAATAAATCCAAACAGTTTTGTCAAATATATAAATATTTGACTCAATAAATAAATCATTATCTTCTTTTATTTTCTATTCTATTTCTATTTTATTATTAACAAAGAAAGAGAAACTTTCATCAATGGTTAATTCACAAGGTATATATTTGTTGATTTCATTTTCTACTTTTTGCAAATATTTTATAATCCGATAAATAGCAATTGTTGTTATTAAAAGTGAGGAAAAACCTACAAATGGGAAACTTGCTGTAACTAATATAATAAACAACATAAGAAAAGAAGGTTTAGACATAAAGAGAAAAAATTCAAAAACTAATATCATAAATAAGAAGAATAGAACAATGTAATGCAAATATAAATTTCTTTTAAACAATGAGATAACATCCTCAATGGGGTATAGATAATATCCTGTGTATTTTTTTACTTTATTTACTAATAGTTTAGCAAATTCACTTTTTCCCTCGGTCGTTTTGTACCATTTTTTTCCATATTTACCTGATATTTCTTGAGTGGTTTCATCAAAAGCAACAAGGGTATAGAATAAAACATCTTCCATTGGGTTTCCCCCTTAGAGGAATATTTTTTGATAGAATTATACATATAAAAAGCAAAGGGAAATTAAATAACTTCACTATTTATTCAACTGTCTTAATTCTTTTACAGATTTTTCAATTTTATCTAGTATTTCTTTATACTTTTTCTTTTCTGATTTGGGAACTAATTCGTAAAGTTTATTAGCAATTTCAAGAAAAGAGTTAGAATTAAAAATGTAATCTTTTCTCAATTGTTTTTTATATTGCCTTATATGTCCTTGTATTTTATAAATAGTTGTTAGAACAATAATCATTAATTCTTTAGGATTAATTCCTTTAAAATATAGATATTTTACAATAAGATTAATTGTTCTTTTATCTACTTTTGATGTTCCTATTCTCATAATGAGTCTTTTTATTAAAGATTTGTCAACATTTATTTCATAGAAAACCCTTTTATACAGTTCTACAAGAAGGGGTTCTACGGAAGGAATGAATGTATAATACCTTGAAAAGTATTTAATAATTTGCTCTTCTGGGGGCATATACTTTAAAATGCATTCAAGTTCTTCTATTCCTGGCAACTTGTTTTCGCTGGGAAATATGGGGATAAAATAAAAATATCCCATAAAGTATCCGTATTTTGCTATCATATCTTTGATTTGTGATTCTTGGTAATAGTACTTTGACAGATAACTGATGTATGGAGGGTAATCGACAAACGATAAATTTTTAGGATTTATTACCTTACTTGCATCATAGATTAATAAGTGGTATCCTTGTTTTACACTTTCGATATATTCTTTAACAAAATTTCTTACTGCCTGTTTTCTGGTATCTTTCGATACAAAATATAGTATAGAAGAGAATTTATTAGTTAACACAGGGGAAATCACCTTACCATTTTTTAGAAATCTGCAATAATACTTGTAATATAATAGTGATTTTTCTTTACTATTTATTCCTTCTTTGTGTAAAAATGATAATTCAGGTCTTACAAGTAATAAAGGAATAGAGTTAATAAAATTACTAAACTCATCAACAACCTGATCCATCCCTTCTTTTTCCTTTGTATTGGCAATTTGTAAAACAATAAAAGATAGTTCTTTTTCTATTTGTTTTATTGTATCTTCGGTTAGATCGTAAGGAATAACATCATATACAAATTCTTTTTCGTCGTAAAAATCCAACTTAATTGTATACCCTTTTTTAAGAAGGGTGGATATTGTAGATAATTTTTCTTTGTATTTCCATAAAAAGAAATAAAAAAGGAATAATTTAATATCCTCTTCTTTTTTTTCAGATTTCCACAGTAACTCAATATCCTCAATTTCTACAAATTCCTTTTCATAATTATCATATTCGGGGGCAAATATTATTATCATTGTTTTTTTCCTCCTTATTATATTTCTATATCTTCTTCGTATGCAATTTTCTTGAAAATTTCTGACAAAATATTTTTTTTATTTTGACCAAAGTTAAAAAATTCGTTAAGATCGATAAATAATTTCTCAGTTTCTTCGTCAAATAATTTTAATAATAATTTTTCAGAAATATTTGAAAGAATATCATATACATATAAATCCTTTTTTAATATTAAGCTAACAATGGCAGAAATATACATCTTTTTTTCTCCATTAGATACAAAATCTCGTTGACTTTTGTCGATTGACACAATATTTTTTACAATCTCCTCTATAGATAAAACATCTAGTGAATCAATGATAAAAAATATATTTTTAATAGGCACTTCTTTTTTCAGAAATATTATTTCGTGAAGTATTCTACTAATAATATTTTTTCGATTTTTTACATGAGGTAAAAACTTGGATATAGCAAAAATTACGTTTTCAAGCATATTGGAATCATCAAGGGCAAGTTTTATTAAATCAATATAATATTGTTCATCTCCATTTATAAGAGCTTGTTCGTTAAAATTAGTGACGGTAAGTTCTGCAAGTTTATGTTTATAAATCAGAGAATAAATTCTTGAATTTTCTATTGTAATTTTTTCTGTTGAAATTACTGCATAAAAAGGTAATTTTCTTATTTTATAATTGGAAGGTAAATCAAAAATTGGATCATATATATATTTTTCATTTGAAACAAATTCTTTTAAATAGTAAATTTTATCTTGTATATTTAATTTGATAAATTGAGAGATAAAATACTTTCTTGAAACTTTATCCCCAATTAACCATATGATAGGAAATCCTCTTGCAAAGGGATGAAATATTAGAGGAATGTGTTTATATCCCAACATTCGTATTTTTTCTATTTTGTTTACTATAGTATCCTTTTCTGTTAATTCTATTATCTTTTCTGTTCTTCTAAAGTAATTAACAAAAACAGGACCATCAGCAAGATGCATTAAAAATTTGTTTAATGTTTTTTCGTTTTTTTGCAACCATTCATCAGGATGCAAAATATAATCTTTAGTCTCTCTATACAAAATGTTGTTTTTTTCAACATCTTGTAATTCTCTCATTAAGGGAGTATCAGAACGCATAAATTTTGGGTGTATATCAAGAATAGGATAAGATGAAAAAATTACAGTAAGTTCTACTCCGTTTTGCAATGCTTTGATAGTTAATGGAAAAAGATTTTTATATTTATAAATAAGAATTTGAAAAAGAGAACTATATAACAAAGTATTATAATAATTTTCTTCTGGAAAAATATCATATTTGTAATAAGTTCCTGTAACATAATCTTTTTCTTTAACAAGCAAAGTTGGATTATATACCTTGAATTTCATGGTTATCATCCTTTTTCTTTTTATAATGCATCATTTTTATTTTATCATATAAGACATTACATCCATCATATTTTGTTGTATAATTTAACAAGGAAATTTTAAAAAGGGGGTTATAAATATGAACAACTTATTTAAGAAATTTTTTGTATTAATGATTGTTTCAGTTTTGATTATTTCAGTTTTTACTGCTTGCGGTAATCAAAAAAAGGAAGCAAAGGTTAATCCTTCTGTTAAGAGATCACCTGTATGGGAAACAGGTAAATATTTGGAAAGTAAAGGAGCAGTAGGAACTGTAGCAATTGATAGTAATCTTATAAAAGAAATCAATAAAGCAGTAACCGAAACTGCTACTAACGATGATCCTGATGTTAAAAAAGTAATTAATCTATTAAATAATATAGATAGTGCTTATGCAATTGCAACAACTTCAACTCAAGAAATAATGAAAAGTCAGGGAAATATTAATACAGGAGAGTCTCTTAACTTTATCATTCTCCTTAAAACAAAAAATAAAATGTCTGTAAAAGAGCTCTTTAAACTTATAACAGAGGAAGATGAACCCTCCCATGATATTACATTTAAAAATGATAATTTAGCAGAAATTACCGCTGATAATGGAGCAATTATTACTGTGGGTAAATGGAAAGATTATATATTCTTCTCTTCTATTGGAGATTTAAACAATATTCAATCTCCTGATAACAATGTAACAAAAATTAAAGATTGGAAAACAATAACATCTTACAACTTTGGAGCAACTGACGGAAAAAATATGTCTTATGGAAATATTATTTTTAACAGTGATAAAAGACACATAGAAATCATCTCTTATTCTAAAGGGCCACAATTTGAAAAATTATCACAACATCCATTTACTCAATATCTTGCAGGAAATAATGATGATATAACAATAGTTTTGTCAGGTTCCCTTATGGCAAAAGTTTATGAAGAGATGAAAAATTCTCCTAATTATACAGATGCTTCCGAATCTTTAGAATATATTATTCCATTGTTTAATTATTTCGAAAAAGACAGGGAATCAGTTATATCTGGTGGTATTAAGATAGGAGATAATGATATTGACTATGGTTATATATCAGTAGAAAATTCTTCTGATCCCTCATTCTTCTCTCAGTTCTTACAATCATTGCAATTACCTATTCCTGAAGACCAACCAATACAGTTTCAAGGAAATCTGTTTATTTATCAAAAAACAGATGAAAGCACTTACAAATTGATTATTGGTCCTAAGGATAAAGTAGACAAACTCTTAACAATGAAAAATCTTGGAAAGAAGACAGTTCTTTATTTTTCAATGAACAATTCTAAAATTTTAAAAGAACTTACTTCATCTAACGAGAATATATTGAAAGATCTTACAATATGGGTGACAGTAGATAAATCAATGCTTAAAACAAATATTACTCTTGATTATTGAATAAAATAAGAATAAAATTTGGGGGCAGATATCTGCCCCCTTTGTTTTTTGATAGAAGTAAAAATTAGCATATATCAGTAATCCAATTCTTGTTCCATTTTTGACGACTGATTTGCTTTTAAGTAATCGTCATATGTAATATCATACAATACAACATAATTGAAGAATAAAACCTTAAGAATAAATGGGGATATTTTATCTTCACGATGAAGAAGAAAGAAATCTATTAACATTTTAACCTCTTTATCAGATAATAAAGGAATAAACATTTGCTCTATATTTGGAAAAATAATTTCACGATTTATAAGCATTTTATTTATTGTTTCTAATTCTCTAATATTATTGATGTTGAAGTTTTCTGGGATAAAAAGTTTAGATTTTGTTGGCATGTTATTAGAAATAAGATATTGTAAAACACTATACCCTTTGATTATTTTAGGTAAAAATTGATAATGTTCAGGAACTGTGATAACATCGAAAGAAGAATAATATTCATTTTCTGATAATTCAAATAAATAATCTTGATGGTTGAAGTTTACTATTTCATATAACTCTCCCTCTTCTATTTTGGATAATATTATATTAATGTATTCAGGAGGATATTGATCAGCAAGAGAATTAGTAATCACTTTCTTTATTTCTTCTATTTCTGTATCGTTAAAATCCCCTCTTTTATAAATATGTTCATATATTCCCATCCATGAATTAATATTTTCATTTTCTCGTAATGCCAATCCTAATAACGATAGCAATTGTTCCTTTGTAATTTCAAAAAGAGAAAGCTCTTCATTAATAATGGTATGAGTGGTAATATTGGTTATTCCTCTCTTGTACATTTCGTATAATAGTCTACCATATGTGAATATGTTGTGTTTGTTATTTTTTATTTCCGTGGTTGTAGCTATGGTATCATATAGGAAAACCCCTCTATTTTGCATTTTTTCCATTAAAGAAAGAAAAAGTTTTTGTTTGTTAGTATAATCAAACAACTGGATAATTCCCTTGAGTTCAATAATGGGAGTTTCATAATTAATAGATTTTTCTAGTATATATATTGCTTCGTTCACATTGAAAGAACGAGGAAAGGATATGAGAATATCTAAAGGGTGGTTGAATATTATATTTTTTTTCTCTTGTAGATAGAAAAGGTAATTATCTATATTTTCTTCATTTTCAATAAACCATTTTATTGGCCTTGATATTTTATAATTTGGATTTATTAACAATCCTGCTAGCACAATTCTATCATTTCTATCTTTAAAAGAATGTAGAACGGGATCATTAGATAATATAAATTGTTCAAAATGCAAAGGAGAAAACTTGATTACATCAGCAGATATGGATGGTAAACTAAGGAATATAGATTTTTCCTCTTTTGATAAAGGAATGTAGTGTTTCATTTTAAATAACATATTTGTTATAAAATATCCCAATGTTTGATATTGTTCATTTTTTATAGGATGGATAACTACTTTTTTGGTTAAAAAAAGTTCTTTGATTATATTATCAACTACTGTCTTGTTACTTATATTAGAAGAAGATACATTATTATCAACAGATACTTCCTCTTGGTAAACCTCATTAAGTTTTCTTATTATTTCTTTTAGTAAGTTATTATTCATATTTTCTTTCTCCTTCTCAAAATTCAATTGTTTCATTATCTTTTACAACAAGAAGAATAAGTTCAGGAGGTAGTTCAAGATATTCATCATCTATTGTTTGATAAATGGTTTTAATAAAATCTCTCAATTCATTGTTGTTACGAGCTATGAACATTGCAATATGAAAAAAATCTCTATCAAAAATATTTAAAGTTTCTTGATGTTCGAGAACTAAAGAATAATAAATTACTGATTTAATAATGTTTGTTTTTCTTTCTATTGATAATTTATCATCTTGCAATATTGTTTCAACAAACTTAAAAAAAATGTTTGGAATATACAAATTTTCCTCTTTACTTTCTATTATATATTCCTCAATAATTTTTTCTTGTAATATATGATCAACGTATTTTAATAGTTTTTTATCTTGTATATGTTCCTTATACGCAATTGCTGTGATAATTTTTGATTTTGAATAAAATGTTATAGTTCGGAAAGGGACCTTATAAAACAGAAGCAAAGGTAGAGGCACATATATTGAATAATGTAAACTAATTTCTACATCAGGAAAATAAGATTTATACGGAAGGTAAAAGATTTCTTTGCTTTCGACGTTCACTTTTTCATTAAAAAGATAATCAATTACTGACGGATTGTAAGGTATTGGGAAATATATATTACTTATTTCTTTTAATACTGCATGGGTAATATTTTTTGCTATTTCTCGTTGTAATATTTCTCTATCGGCAAGATTCTTCATTTCTGCTAAAAATTTTGTTATTACTTCTGATGCTTTTTCTATGTAATTAACGGAGTGGAAATTAAGATTATCCATGAAAAGGGTTAAAGTAAAGATAACACTAAAAAGCATTTCAATATTTTTAATTTCTTCTGGTTTAATATCTTGTATAAAAGGTAGAATAACAGCAATTATTCTAATGTCCCCATTAAATAAGTTTTTATATTGTTGGGTAAATTCAATTATATTCTTGCGAGTTTCTGGAAAATATAGAAAAATTGGTAAAATTCCATCTAAATTAATAGAAGAAAAACCATTATATCTATCATTAATTGTTTTTTCAAATTTATTTTGAAATTCGGTAAAATAGGTAGTAAATAGTTCGGGGAAGGTAACTATAACCCATTCCTCTTTCATAACTTCTTCTCCTGTTGTGATGTATTTTTCCATTTCACTGATATATTTCTCAATATTAAATAGATTATTGTTGTTATCGTAATATTTTTCTATAATCATTATTTCTGTATTTCTTGCTGATGGGGTTTTGTAAATAATCTGATTACAAACCTCTTTATCTTTAAAATATGTAGCAAGAGAATAAGGAATTATAATTTTTCTCTTCTTGTTTTTTCTATGCTTCAATAGATATTCAAGTATTTTAGCGGTAATATTTTTATTTATCATCCACTTATTTCCTTCAAATATAAAAAAGGATTCATTATATTCCGTAATAACATTGAGAGGTAAATTATCACTCTCTTCATACAGAAAAAGAAAATTTTCTATTTTTTCTTTGATTTTTATATCGTTTATTAAATCCATTACAGATTTAATATTGTTTACTCTTTTCTGTATATTACTTTTTAAGTTATCATAAGTTATTTCCATGAAAACATTACCTCCGAACAAGCATTGTTCTTGTGATGCTTGCAAATATTGTTATTACACTTAAATTGTATCATGAATTTGCTTAATGATTTGATATAATCCCTATAGTAAAGAAAATAAATAATGAAGGAGGAGGAAATTAATGGGATATGTTTATGTTCCTGAGGAAATATTTCCTCTCATAATGCCCCCTATAAGGTTTCCTAATGCGAATCGGGTTACTATCTATCTACCTAATGCCCAAAAATTTGTTCTTACTAAAAATGTCATAAAACTATTTAATTATTCCACTTCTGAGGAAATAAAAGAAATAGAATGGACAAAAGAGGATATTTTATCTCTTCAAAAATTGTTAACAAAAGATGGAAGACCTGCTTCCATATCAGATGTTATAAAATTTTTGGAATTAAAAACCATAAAAGGAAAACCAAAAATAAAAGACTTTTCTCTGAAAAATAAAAGGGTAACTCAAATAAATGAAGAGGATTTCCAGTCGACTTTATCCTTTCTAAGGAAGGTTGCATTATCTCGTTGTAGAAATTATTTGACAAAATTATCTCGTGATAGAGATTATTTTGAAGTAAACGATACAAATCCTGCACAGAATAAAATGCATAGAAAGAAATTCGTTCCTGTAAAATTAAAAACTGGAATGAATGAATTTATGTATAAATTAACTGAATATCCCTACAGTGAAAACAATATAAAAGTGGATATTGTATATGAAGAAAACGGAAAAGAGAAAATTTTCCATCTTACTCCTAACATCGAAAAGATTGCAATGGCATGGAAGAATAAAGAGAGAAAGTTTCCTATAGAAACATTAACAAAGGAAGATTTGGAAAATTTAACTCATTTGCTTATCAGATATGATAATAAAGAGGTTTCCCCAATGGATGCGTTGATATGGGTTAAAGAAATTGTTTTGGAAGAAGAATTTACAAAACAAGAGGAAGAATTATTAAAATCTTTATTTCCAGAAGACTTTTTAAAATGGAAGAAGAGGAATGAAGATATAAAATATAGTTTTAAGATAATAGAAAACAGTTATACTACCTTTAATGTTAATTTCATCTATATTCCTCATGATGAAGGACAGTTTTATATCGGAATGGAAGTTGAACATCCTGATGTTAATACTTTCTTTAAAATAAATGATGGAGATATAATTAGGAACCCTTCTGTTTTACTTCCAATAAATAAAGGTAGTAATTATTATAAATTTGAAGCAGATGTACCAGAATCGTACTACATAGGAGATATAGAAATAGATTATCAAGAAAATGATGAACTTGCAGAGTTTAAGATCAAATTTGTTGAAGATAGTAGATGGGAGATTGAACATAATAGCATTATTAGAATACCTAAAAAAGATGAAAAATACATTTTTGAAGAAACCTCTGTAGAAACAGAAAAAAAACTATTTGATTATTATAATCCAGAAAGGATTATTGTTTATCAAACAGTATTTCCATATAATCCTTTTAAAGAGGAGGCAAAGTGGAAAAAGTATGATTGGAGAGGTTTTATATCACATGTAATATTTTACGACGTAGAAAACGAGATGGATATAGGACAGTTAGCGTCTGCATTTTGTGAATATAAAAGAGTTGGAGAATTTTTATTAGAACTTGAGGAGAGAATTAAAAACAATGAGAAAAGCATATTTGACCTAAGACGATCTTTTAAATTTTATAAAAAACAATTAGCAGAATTAGAAAAGCTGATGGAAAAAGAAAAGGATTTTATTGCTGATTTTAAAATATTATTAGAGGAATACCCTAACACAATGGAAATCTTTGTTGAAGAAGAATATAGAAAAGAAGCAGAAGATATGATAAAAGAGCTTTCCTTACCTGAAGGTTCAATAGAAAGAGCAATGGATAGAATAAAACTTCTAAGAGGAAAAGTAATTGATCTTACTGATTTAGAAAAATATGTAATTATTAACAGTACTCCATCAAAACTTAATGCAAAGGCGTTTTATGAGTATGCATCAAAAAAACCTGAAAATCTAGAACAGGAAGTCGAAGAAGCAAAAAAAAATCATTATGAATTTTACGATCTGTATATAGAATTCCTTCAAGAGAAAGAAAAGGGAGATAAAAATAAAGGAAGAGAGAGATGATAATTTTTAATTACATCGTTTTGCAAAAAGTATGAGGAGGGAACCCCCTCCTCATTTGTTTTTTTTATCTATTCATCTCCTACGAACCACGCTTCATCATTCCATGCTAATTGATAAATCTCAGGTATCTCCTCGATTGACTCCCATACTGTAGGAACATTTTCAATGATCCCTTCGAATATTGCAAGACTAAAGAGTATAATGACAGCATTATTGTTAGAGATATAATTTTCTGTAACAATATTTCCTGATTTGCTTCTTCTAAAATAATATTTTTTTCCTCTAAAGATGATAGTTATTCCATTTTTTTCATAGGATATTACATCGTATAAGTGTTTAACTATTTTTTTCATTGATGGTTTATTCAACTCTGCCATCTTAACAAGATACTTTTTGAATGATTTTAACATTGAAGTTGTAATTGTAAATTCAGAGGGTATACCATTGTCTGCAAAATGACGAACAGGGCATATCGTGTATACTCGTTCAGGATTCATTACATCTAATATGATTTCTCCTGATGGTCCCTTAATTATAAAAGGTTCTTTGTATATTCTCATATTATCCCCTCCTTTTTTCTTTCTAATTTATATTATATCACAAAATCATAGACTTTTTATTTTTTCTACTTTCCCTATATCATTACAAAAAGGAGGAGATAAGAATGGGGAAAGTTCATTATATTGTTGGGATACCTAGTCCTGATGATATTAAAAAACAAGCAGAGAAGAACAGGAATAGGGTAATACCATTACGAATGCTTGTTGATAGTATTATCGATGAAATAAATGCGAATTCTGATAAGATAAATTGGGGAACCGATGAAGTTGTCATTGTATTACCCAGAATATTTATGAAAGATGCGTATGATGGTTTCATTACTTCCAGAATGCGTAAACATTATGGATTACTCTCGGGAATAGAGTTTAACTATTTGGATTATATTGCTTCCAGAATATATGAATCTCTTCCTTTTGAAATACAGCAGTCGTTTTCTAGGAAAAGAATATCGGATTTAAAAATTAGGTTTGTGGATGGAAGTGCAACTCAAGTGTATTGTCCATCTTATTTCTTGTATAAATGGGAAGGTCTTGAAGATTTGGTAACAGTAATAAGTTATATAGGAGAAAAGGGGGCGGATGTAGTTTTTTCTACAGTACATAAGGTCTTCGGAGATAATACTATCCTTCCTAAGGATATGTATCTTGCTTATGTTTGGAATGATATATATGAATTTTCTTTACTTGCGTGGGAAAGGGCAATACCAGAATCTTCAGATACAGTAGGATATGACTATTTTCGTTTGCCATGGGCGTTGTTAGCATGGCAATTTAAGAAAAAAAGAAATACATTTGCTATAATAGAAAAATATTATGAAGCAGATAAAGATATTTATGAAGAAGATGATGATAATGACTATGATAATGACTATGATAATGAGTATAATGATGAGTATTACGATGAGTATAATGATGAGTATTACGATGAGTATAATGATGACTATTACGATGAGTATGATGATGACTATTACGATGAGTATGATGATGACTATTACGATAATTTGGAAGATGAAAATGTTCTTATTTTGGAGGGTATTGGCATTATTCCTGTTGTTTATATTGATGATGATATATTATCAGACATTGTAGGAGAAAATACGGAGGAATGGAAGTTAGTAGATGCTCATGGTATTATAGCCTTTCAATATCTAGAACATGGGGAACGTTTATTTAATATTATCTCACTGCCTTATCAACATGATTTAATAAAAGAAGAAAAGGAAATAGAAAATGTAGAAAATGATAAAGGGGATCCCACAAAAGATTTATGGAAAACAGATGATGGGGAAAGATTTTTTATTATAGAAAATGAAAGAACAAAACATAAAATAAAAGTTAATGTAGATATAAACAATGGAAAAATAGTGTTTAGTAATGCGGAGCCTATGCATTATAATAGTATTGACAGGTAATAATTATAAAACGTATGACAACATAACCTTGTTGTGGGAAACACTTGTAAAGTAATTAGGTTATAGATAAGTTATGTATATTATTTTTTTATTTTTCTATCAAGATAATTTTTAATTTTTTGAAAATATCTCTTTTACAACTTTGTTTAATATGGCAAAATCAGACGGTTTATTTCTCATTATATGGGTAATATCATTATAAGATGACAATATTAATTTTTTTTATTATTATTGCTTTAAGTATATTTGCAAATATATTCTTATTTACTTCTATCGTAACATTAATATCAACCCCTTTTGGGATACATATTCATTTGTAAGTTTTACCGATAGATGAATTTTATTTATTTTTCTTAAGTTTGCTGTAAAGTATGTTTGTAATAATATTTATTATTTTATCTTTTCCTTCTTGTTGAAGAATTTTTTTGCTTTCTACAGAATATTCGATTAATAACTCTTAACTTATTTGAATAACTGTTCTGGGGACCAGTTTTAAAAAAATGGGATATATAAAAACCATCTACGTTCTCTATAATTATTTATACTATTTGATTAAAATTAATGGAGGTAGAATGTTTGCTGACAATTAAATTTGATAGATAGATATCGAAATGAAATAAAGTAATATATGATGTGATTATTCTATACACTACTATTGAACCCATGATACTAAAATAATAAAATTACAAAATTGTTCTTTTATGAAAATAAATATTGTTTGTTTATTTAACACTTTTATCTTCTTGTTTGGTATTTTACCTAAATCTCCCTATTTTCATAAATAGAAAATTGAAAATTTTTAAAGTTATATGAAAAGAAAGAGAAAAGGTGAGTAATAAGAATAATAGAAAGTAATAATATTGATAAATTAAGTTTATAACCAAAAGTAATAGATATAAGATTAGTGTTGATGAATCGTTCCTTATATAACCTATATATCAGAGGAGGATAGGAGGAGGGGGAAAATGCCATATTTTATCTTAGGAGTTCCTGAAATTAAAAAAATATCAGATAAAAAGACAATTATGTTTAAAGATATTGTAGATGCCATATATGATGAGATGGTGTCTGATAGTATTATAAACGAATTGGGAACAACAGAAACTGTTATTATTTTACCTGGGGATATATTCCATGATTCTGATATTTCTAAAAAATTAGCAGATAACTATCACGTAAACATTGCCGATTACATTGCTTCTAGAATTTATGATAAATTACATGAATCACAGAAAGGAACAAAAGGAGATTTGTTATGGATGAGAATTTTTATAACCGATGCATTTGCGGAAGATGGTTATGGAAACCCCAAATATTATGTACAAAGTGGGAAATATGTGCCTTCGATGGAAGAAATAGATAGTAAAGAATATTTTATTGGAAAAGAAGAATGGGAAAATGCTTTTGAAAAAGGGATAGGCAATGTAGGGACCGTAGATGATTTTTTTATAGAAGGGGAGGATATTGAAAAACTACCTCCATTTGTTGATGGTAGACAGTTTCTTATAGATAGTGAAATACTTAACTATAATATCTATACTTTGTCTTTATTTAAAGAAGGAAGAGTAATACCATGGGTTAACAGGACGATTAAAACCTCTTGGAGTTCTAAATTATTTCTTCCTCCGATGTTGCTACTTGGTTGGTATACTCAAAAATTTAATAGAGAATATTCTTTTTTTGTTATAGGTAAACCCGATTATAAAAATGGAGATGGAAGTAAAGAAGTAGAAAATATGGGATTTATTCCATTTCTATATTTTGAAAAAGACGAATATGAAGATGGGGATGAAGAAAGAGGTTCTATAGAAGAAGTTTATGGGATGGCAATACTTGAATACAATCCAGAATTTTATGAATATTCTGAAGATATTTTTTATATGCATTTGCCGAGTGATGATAATATGACAAAAAATCTTGTAAATGGAATAATGGAACCTGTAAATGGGAGATATTATATTATTAGCAATGAATTTACAACAAGTAAGATATATGTACCGATAGAACATACAAAAGATGAAGTTACAAGATAATATCTTGGAGTATTTAGGAGGAATAACGATGAAAAAAGTACAAGAAATAATAAACAAATTTGGAAACAAGTATAAAAAGGAACTGCAGGCAACTGAACATCAATCTCCTTATCATTTAGAAGGAGATGTATGGACACATACTATGATGGTAACAAATGAAGTTTTAAAAGAAAATCCTGATGATTATATCATGTTATATACTTCCCTGTTACATGACATAGGTAAACCTGAAGCAAAAGCCAAAAAAAAGAATGGGGGTATTCATTTTGGAGGGCATCCAGGTATTAGCACCTTAAAAGCATTAGATTTTCTACTAAATGAGGATTTGGAAGATGATGAAATAATAAAAATATTGTATTTGATTAACTATCATGACCATTTAATGCAGAAAAGAAAACCATCTTTTTGGGATAATTATTTTTCATCTCCTTTTACTAATGATCTTTTATCAAATCTTATCCAATTCAATTATTATGATAAAAAAGGAAGTATTTCTGTTATTAAACAACAGATTAATTATCCCTCTGTAGATGTATACAAATCAGATTTTTATAATGCAGATAGCCAAATAACTGTTTTAATAGGACCTCCAGGAAGTGGTAAGTCTACTTATTTAAGCAAATATCTGCAAACTGATACTGATATTGTAGTAATTAGTAGAGATAAAATGATGGTGGAAATACTGTCGGAAAAATACGGAACAAATGACTACAATAAGATATGGCAAAATGCTACAAAAGAAGAACATCAAATGATTACAAATCTTTTAATGAAAAATTTTTCTAAAGCAGTAAAACAAGGGAAACAAATTGTAATAGATATGACAAATGTTAGCATTAAATCAAGGAGAAAATGGCAGGTTGGAAAAGTAGGAGTAAAATATATTGTCTTTCTTACTTCCCTTGATGAACTGCAACAAAGGGTGGCCGAAAGAAAAGAGCAAAAAATCAAAAATTGGGTATTAATGAATTTTGTAAAATGGTTTGAGATGCCTCTACCAACAGAGGGTAATATAGTAGATGTAAATTTTGTTATCTTTGATAAAAAGGAAGGAATAAAAGAATTCTCTTTAAAAGAGTTAATACAAAAAGAAAAATTTTTAAATAGTAATCTACTTCCCCAACAGGAGAAATAACAAAAAAAATAATTAACAAGTTGTTTTAAATATCTTTATTTTTAGAAAAAAAAGGGGGGTTATCTTTCCTTTTCTCCTTCTTTTTTTTGTTCATTGATTGCATCTCTAATAATGTCTAAAAATGGAGAAGGAGTAAATTCTACATTTATTCCATATTTTAGTTCAACATAATCTGTTGAATAGATAAATAAATTTCTTTTTGCCCTTGTTATAGCAGTATAAAACAACCTTTTTTCTTCTTCTATATTATCTGCTGACTGAATTATTCTCATTGCCTCTAGTATATCTTTTTCTTTTTCCTTTGTTGTTGGTAAAATGCCGTTATTAACATCTAATATAAATACTGTATCCCACTCGAGACCCTTTGCCATGTGAATTGTTGATAAAGTGATATGAGGATTATTAGTGGAGGTTAATTTTTTACTTTTATATAGCCTATAAATAAATTGTTTCGCAGTTCTGGCTTTTTTAATATAAAAATTAAATTCCTTCCATAATTGTTGAATTTTTAATGGATATTGCTTTATGTTAATATTAAAAAAGAAACCTTCTTTTGGTAGACTTTTGTTATAACTTACCATTTTCTTTATTGAGTTCATTTTTCCTATAAATTTGGTTTTTTTAATGTCATCAGGGGAAATAGTTTTTTTATCTTGCCAATCAAGAAGAATATCTAAATCTTCTTCCATTATATCTTCATATGCTGTGAAGAAAACTTCTGATGGTATTGATTTACCTGCGGTTAAATAAATAGTAGACTTAATAAAAGCACTATCTTTTTCATTAAGATTTTCTAGTAAAGTATTCCACACTTCCCATAAACTTCTCTTCCCAGCAACATGATAAGGAATATTGTTATCAATGAGGGATAGTTCAAGAGGAATTCTTTGAATATTTAATCTATATAGGATTCCAATGCTTTCCTCTTCTTGCTTGATTTTTTGAATATAATCAAGAATTTTTTCAATCTCTTCCTCTTGATCGAATAGTTTTTCTATTTTAATATGTCCTTGTAATTCATGATGTGCTTTCATTTGGAATGTTAGATCTAAATCTAAATTTTCTGATACTTTATTAGCGATATTTACTATATAACTACTACTACGATAATTTTTGGAAAGGAAAACTATATGAGGATTATAATCTTCTTGAAATTTTTTGATAAACCGAAAATCAGAACCTCTCCATTCATATATGTTTTGTTGGGCATCTCCTACTACAGTGATGTTCTTATGATTTTTAGTAAGTAGTCTGACAATATTGTATTGTACTAAATTAACATCTTGAAATTCATCAACAAAAATTGCTTCATAATTTGAAAAATACGGATGTAACTTTTCTGTTTTCATTAACAAATAAGGAAACAGAAGTAAATCAGAAATAAAAACTTTATTCTGATTGTAAACCTCTTGTTGAAAAGAAATGTATATTTCAGAAGGTTCAGGAAGAGATTTAGGGTAATTTTGATTATAAAAATTTTCATTAAAGTTTTGGATAAATTCATCAGAAGACAAAGAAGATAAATTGATCCCTGCTTGTTTCAACTTTTCTCCAGCAAAGAACACATGTTCTATATGTTCTAAATCTTCAGAATTAACATTATTGTATTTCTCTCTTAACATTTTTAGGGCATCTTTTGGGAAAACAATCTTGTAATCAGGGGTAAGAGATATTTCGTATCCCGTTTGTATTGATAAGAATTTATTTACAGAAGAAGAAATTTTCTCCCCTTTCTTTAATAATTTTTTTATTTTCATGTTTCCCCAACTATGAAAGGTTGTTGCATAATACAAGTTTTTACCCGTTCTTTTTTTAATCCTTTCTTTTAGTTCATTAGCTGCTTTTCTAGTAAAAGTTATAGCAAGGATTTTTTGGGGCGGAATTCCATTATTTAACATTTTATTAATCCTTTCTACGAGGATTGTTGTCTTACCACTACCTGCTCCCGCTAGTATTAATAAAGGTTCTTTTCCTATTTTTAATGCTTTTTGCTTTTCTTCGTCAAGTTTCATATCTTTCCTCCTTCTATTTCTGTTATTATTAGGGAAAATTTGTCATTATTTATTATAACTGGTGAATTTTTTGTAATGATATAGAAGTGTTTTGAAAAAAAAGATAGAAAGTAAAAGATTACCTGATATTTTTATCATAAATGTCAACAATATTTTGTTTCAACTTATCCCACAAAAATGCTTTCATCTATTGTTATTAATTTAAATCAAAGAAAAAACAAAATTTAGGTAAAGATATTTTTGAATTGTCTAATTTTTATATATTATTGATTTTCCCTATATTTATGCGGGAATAAAAAAATCGACAACACACATGTGTTCTAACAAACGATATTGGTAAAAAGTTTTTAATTTTGATAATAACATAAAGATTAGTTAGAAAAACTTTTTAATAGAAGATAAAGGGAGGTAACAAGAATGAGGGTAATTTTTAACCCTACAATAAGTTCTTTCAATAAAGGGATAAAAGAGGTTGAACATGAAGAAATACCTAACGGTTACAGTAGGTACCCAATGTTTACTTTTTTGTTAATTTAGAAATTGTAAAAAATAAAGAAAAGGGATTAATTGCTTTTTTAAAAAATAATGGGACCATTAAAATTAAAGATTTTGATTATCAACAATATACCATTGAAAATTTTACTCATAAAGGAACTATACAAGATCTTGAGTATCAAGGGAAACTATTATTTTTATTGAGCAAAGACTTACAAGAGCTATTAGATAATTTTACGACAAAATATAAACATATTGATGAAAGTGATTTAAGAAGATACTTTGGAAAAAATTGGAAAGAAATTAGAAAATATTTTTATTTGTTTCTACAACAAGATCTAGTGGTTTATGATAATGTTCCTCTTATAAATGAAAAAGAATACTTAGAAGAAGAGTTGAAAAGCAAGACAACAATTGATGATATTGAAGAGTTATTTAAATATCATTATAATTTAGTCAACAAGATTATAGATATTCTTGAAGATGGACTGGAAGATAATCTATCATTAATAAAAAACCATCTATTGTCTGGGTTATTGGATTATTATAATAACGTTTTCGAATCAATATATGATACTAGTTTATTTTCTTTATTACCTAATTCCGATGAAATAGAACACATGATCTATACAGGGGAAATCTCTTTATACGAAGCAGAAGAAGCTATTGAAATGATAATGAAGAAAATAGGTGGAATAACAAAATAATAAATTATTTAATTTTTTTAAAAAGAAGCAGGAAAATAAATTTACGAAACAGTTTATAAGTAAAAATAACAAATTTGCTTTTGAAATTGTGTAAATTACAAATGCGGATATCTAAAGAATTTGCGGAAAGATTTCCTTTTCTTTCAAAGAAGATCAAGTAGTTTGGATTGAATGTTATTTTTTTATAGATTTTTTGAAAGATTCTTTTGGTAATTTACTAACCTGTTTCAAAGGATTTGTAGTAGTTTGTAATATCCTCTCTCTCCTTCTTTATAGCAAATCGTGTGATAACTCTTTTTTAAGGGAAATACAACACACGGTTATAATTCACTACTGTTTATAGAGGGACTGCCCCCCTAAAGGTGTCGATTACCTTTTGATCGGTAGAATTAGAACTTCCCAAACTTACAATCGTGAAGAGTGCGATTGTAATCGTTGAACTAGGAAAATCCTTACTAAATCGAGAAATAATTCCCAAATTTCTATTTCTATGGCATTTATTTTTAGGTATATAATTTTGTTATCATTTATATAATTACTAATGGTATATGTAATAACCCATGAGGAATATTGACATTACTGGGAAAAATTTTCTCGAAAATATTAGTAAAAAAGAGGTTATTCATTGAAAAAACATTGTTTATTAAGAATGTAAGAGGAAAAATATTGCAATATTTTATAAACGTACATAATAGAAAAACACTAATTAATAAACAGAGGGAGGAAAATAGATATGTCTATTTACAAGATCGACGGAAAAATTTTTTTAACAGAGTTATCTAGTTCGTTTCGGTTGTTTCTGATGTTTCTTTTTGATCTTAGAGAGGAAACATTGATAAGTAGATTTGTTGGAATACTTATATATCCATCAGTATTGTTCCTTAACATTTTTACAACAATGTTTTTTGTAGAAATATTTGCTATTATTCCCACATTATTATCAATATCATCAACAATTCCCTTGAAAGAATTATTAAAGATAATGAAACAAGATACCATATCTTTTTCAATTTTATTTCCAAATTTTATTATAATATCTTCAATAATCTCTCAAATTTTTGGTAATAAAAAATTATCAAATTTTCTCATATTAATTTATTCTATAGCATTGGTTTTTTATCCTATAATCAAGGAACAAACAGTTGGTTTTATTTCTTTAATAACCAATATTATACTCTGGGGGACATTTGTTTGGATAGTATTCTTAGTCTATATTGTATCTGACACTATAAAAAAATCCGTGAGATCATATATAAATGGAAAAGTAAAAAACAAAAAAAGAGGATTTTAGATATTTAGACAATTCAAAATTTTCAATAAAAATTTTTATAGTAACAAAACAGTTAAGATTTTTCATGGTAGTATTTATTTTCAATATAAGGAGGGAATAGAAAAATGAAAAAGATTTTTTCGGATGATTGGAAAAAAACAACAGTAGTTTCATTTGCAGCTTTTATTATCATTGATATTTTTATAATTATTCCCCTTTTATCAAAACACCACATTTTGAATTGGTATTACTTATCGATAATGATAGAAGCAACTATATTATCTATATTATCTATAATTATGATATTTGTCAACATATCTCCTTTTATTAAGAATATTTTCTTATTGGTTGCTGGTTATTTCTTAATAAAAGTTTCTCTTTCTCCTACAATTAATCAAATGGAAGTGTTAAAAATATACGGAATTTTAATAGGTTTTGCAATAGCTATCGATATTGTTGTTTTGGCAATAACTTCTATAAAGAATGAACTATCATTTAAGTACAATCAGAAGGTACCACGTCCGATAAGAAATAAACTAAATAGGTTAGGTCGTTCTATTACCCTTTTTGTATCTTCTGTCTTTTTTTATTCTATTGGAATCTATTTCTTGTTTTATAGGATCCACATAAATCTTTTATCTGTGCTTATATATGCTATCGTTCTGGGAGCAATTGAGGTTATATGTTTTGAATTTATAAAATTACCCAGCTATGTAAGGCTAATATATTTACCTATTGCAGTGGCTATTATTCTCTATACAAACAATATTTTTTCCTTATATGACTCTATTATTATGGTCGTTGTTATGTGGGTTACTTTTATAATTGTAATATTAATAAACATCGTTAAAAAACCAGTCAAAGAAAAAAGAAAAAGTAATATAAATACCAAAAATCTTGTTGAACATAACAATAAAAATATAGAAAATCACGATAGACTTCAAGAAGAAATCGAATCTATAGAAAATATTTCTCCTGACGATGTAACTATAGATGAAAATGCTGTTCCTTTACCTCCCGAATTATTTATGATGAGTAACAGAGATAACATTCTTGATGAAGATGAAGATGAAAAAAATATTACTAACAAAGAAAATGAAATTTTTGAAAATATTTATAATAAGCATGCAAGCAATCCTATACAAACAGAAACTACAAATCCAATTATAAAGATAATTTCTTTGATAAAAAAGAAATAAAGAAGAAAATAAACATTTTTTCTAAGAATTTTTGTTTGTAATCTTCTCCCTATATATTTAAGGTAAATTGCTGTGTTGTATGATAAAAATAAGTGTACAAAAAATAGAAAGGAGGAAAATAAAAATGTCTTCCATTGTAAACAATAAAATCGAAGAATTAATGTTTCTTTTAAGTAAAAAATATGATTTTTATTTTAAATTAGAAAAATTGGATCAAAGAAAACTGATTGAAATAAATATTCCTGATTTCTCAGAAAAGGAAAGAGAAGAAGCTTTTAATTTTATTGTAGAAAGGATGCAGAAGAAAAAGATTGATAACAATGAAAATATTTTAAAAGCTTTTTTGACAGTTGCCTCTGATCAAAACTTTATTGATGGCAAGATAAAACAACTTTTTAAGGAACTTCATCAGGAAAAAAAAGGAAAGGAAATGGTTGAACAATATGATCCTGATAAATTAAAACTTCCTCTTGATATATTAGCCACATTTATTGATATTTCAAATCCAGATAATCCTCCTCCATACTATTACAGAAATGAACTCACTTACCCATTTAACATGATATTTAAAATGAAAGATAATGTTGCCCCCCTTCCTATCCCTTTATCAGTATTATGGAAGGATATTGAAAAGATTTCCGATGTTTCCCCATTTCCTGAAGACTTTGGCATAATCGGTAATCTTGCACTAACATACTTGATTAATAATCTTTATTCTTCATTTGGGGTTAACAAATTCTTTTACGAAGGGTACCTGAAATATAAGACTAATATATCGGATATAGTTGATAAAATTGCTAATTCAGAAATATATAAACCTGAAGAAGTATTAAGAATTTATGCAAAAGATGTTTTATCCTCTTTTATTGATAAAATCGAACTTGCATTTGAAAACTACAGAATAGGTATCAATGATTATATCTTTCTTCTAGAGGATTTGTTGTATACGAAATATAAAAGAAAACAATATAAAAATTACAATTCTTCTGTTGCTTTTGATGATGAGAAACAAGAAAGATTCCCTTCTTTCATAAGAAAATTTAAGAGTGATCCATTCTTTAATGACATGAATGAACCCATAGAAAGAAAAGAAAGGGGATATATGCCGTATAGGTGCATACCATTTGAAATGTTACGAATGAGATATTTTGGGGATATGGGACAAAACGAGAAAAGCTTCCACATTTTTGAACTTACAAACTCTCCTTATATCGGTATCTACGGAATAAGAGATAAAGAAATGTATGAAGAATGGAATGAAGATATAACATTTTTTGATGAATATATTGAAAAATCTTTGAGAAAAGCACTAAGAAAAGCGAGAGAGAACAAAGATAAAATTCTCGATTACTTTATGGAAAACGTAGCTCCTGTTTATATAAACAGATATGAAGATGTACTTGAGGAAGTATTTAAATTGGATAAAACATTTGAATTTTTGTGGATAGGAGAAGAACCAATAAATATTAACGGGGTAAAAATTTATCCTATATTTAAGACTTATCTTTATATTAAAGATTACCTACAAGAACAGAATAAAGAATTAGAAAGATAAAGAGGAGGGATTGAAATGGAAATTATAAGAATAGCAATAACTCCCTTTTTGTATGGTGCATTATCTCGCAATAGTGATAAAATAATCCTTCCTAATGGTGTCCAAATTATGCTTACTGAGAACATGAAGAAATTTTTAAATTCATTATTAAATAATGGGAAAAGAATAACTAACATTCAATGGACGAAAAAAGAAATAAGGGAAATGGAAAGAATTTTGGAACTTGATCTTTACGGGGTAGGAGGATTAGGGAAATTGTTTTCTGTATGGCATTTTCTTGTATCAGAAGATGGGAAAAACGTAACAGATGAACAAATAAAAAAGTTTGCAGAAATGTTTGGATTTACGGAAGAAGAGGTTAAAGAAAGATTAGAAGAATTTAAAGAAGGAGGGTACATTCTTACAGACATAAACGAAAGAAATTTAGTAGATGATTATTGGAGATACTATATTAGAAAAGAAATGGTGCTTACATCAGAGAATTTTGACACAGACGATGAATTAATTGGAAGTTTCGTATTTAAACCAAGGATTGAAAGTTCTGACGATGCTTTTGCTGTTCCTATTAGATATCCAGAAGATGACATAGAAGAACTGTTACACTACGTTCTTGATATTCCATACACAAAAAAAGGAGAGGATTATTTTTATATAAATTTATGGGAGTTTGGAAAAGAGTTTCAGATAGAAGGAACATATGAAAAATGTTTACCATTGATAGAAGAAAAAGTGGATAAAGAATTGTTTACCCTTATTAAGGAAGCAATTCAACTTGAAAAGTTTTTAATGATACATCAAACTTTTGTTGAAATCCTTAAAGAGGAAGGACTATATATTACGGATATTACCCCCGTATTAGTTGCAAATTATCGTGATTGGGCTGTCGCAAAAGATAAATATAAATTACACAAAAAAATAGTGGACATAAAAGATTGGAGACAACTAAATCTTGAAGATACTCTTGATAAGGTTAGGAATTGGTTGGATAAAACCGTGCAACAATATGGCAAATCGGATGAACTAACTAAGTAAAATTTTACAAATTAAAAGGGGGGGAATCCCCCTTTTTTTATTTTTATACAAGTGCATTACAAAAAAAACATTACTACTACATACAAATTCATATAGTGATGTGCTATACGAGAATACAAAAGTAAGGAAGCAAATGAATATAAAAAGTAATATTGAGAGAATTTTAAACTTCTTTATTTTATTTGCAGAAAAAAGAATAATAATAATTGCAGAATAAATTGTAAAATATGGAAAAACTAAAGGATAATATAACACTGATATTACAAAATTAATAAGGCACAAAATAAACAGATAGTTTCTCACATAAATAGTAAAATGGTAAAAATACCATTAACTTATTTATAATAAAATACGTTTGCAAAACAAAATTAACAAGGAGGGATTTTTATGGATTCTAATGTATTACCAGAAGCATATCTAAATTTTCGTAAACGATTTAAGGGATATCAGTATGATTACAAAAAAATGGGCAAAGAAAATTTTGTAATAAGATGGCAAACACTTGTACCCCTACCGTTGGGAACCACCTTTTTACACCCTGATTACATAACCGATCCCCAGAACATCTCTAACGATGAAAAACCTTTGTACCATTTACGTGATAAGGAACTGCATGGCAATCGTGATATCGTTTTACTTGATAGTAGCAAAGCTACAGCCTCTACGATTAAATTATTAAAAAATATTAGTAAAGAAATCTATGAATAC
>Ga0256838_1000220_pt1 | contig 40120 bp, 46 predicted proteins | sample 4571419metaG_FD_185978 | JGI IMG/M metagenome (GOLD analysis project Ga0256838, IMG submission 185978) | Hydrothermal vent microbial communities from Guaymas Basin, Mexico - 4571-419 | ecosystem: Environmental > Aquatic > Marine > Hydrothermal vents | place: Mexico: Guaymas Basin | collected... | reverse complement strand
AAGAGATAAAACGGATAAGTAAAAAGTATTTAAAATAGCGCTTTATTTAAAATCCACTGACATTTTTGATTTTTAGTTTTAGAAAGTCCGATTTTATGGGGCTTTTGAAGCATTGGCGTCCCCGGCGAACTTCATTTTCTACTTTTTCTACATTTCATTACTTTATTTTTTATAAATCAATATCATATCTAAAGTCCCATAATTTCGGGCTTTTTTAAACAAAAACAAACAGAATATATAAAATTTGCCTGTAAACAGGGAATAATGTATAATGTTAAAAATTATGTTGGCGGGTGGGTTTTCGGGTGGGTTTTTTAAAAAAAAAGGAGAGAATATGGATATAAGAGAAATTAAAAAGATAAAATATAATGGCAAAAAACAGAAAATAAAAATAGTAGATAATCTTTTTGTGTTTGTTTTAAAGAACTCTAAAGTTTATAAATTTGTTACAAAAGTAGATCAAAAACAGATAGAAGCTACAATAGATAACATTAATAATATTAGTGTAACTAAAGCTAAACAAATAACACTAAAACTTAAAAGCAAAATTGCTAATAAAGATTTTAAGGAAGCAAGAGAAATTATACGTGCAGAACTTGCTAAAAAAACAAGCAAAAAAGATAAAGAAATCATACAAACAAAAGCTAAACAAAACGAACAATATCTTTTAAAAAATATTATACAAGAATTTTTACAAACAAGAAACAGACAAAGTCAAAATCGTATTAACAACTATATAATAAAGTTTTTAGGAGATAAAGATGTTAGAGAAATAACAGAACAAGATGTTATACAATTTTTCAAAAAAGTAAAAAATACAAATGTAAATGCAGCAAAAACAACATTCCAAAAAAATAAAATGGCAACAATTAAACGTTTAAAAAACGAATTAAGCGTGTTTTACACATATTTACATTTTAGCTATGGAATAAATAATAATCCTCTTACTTATCTTACCTTAAAAAATATCGAAAGAGCACTTGGCGAAAAATACGAAGTTACACACTTTAAAGCCACAACAAATCTTACAGATATACAAGATCTTTACAAAACAATAAAAAATTTAAAAACAGATTTAGACGTAAAAACAAATAAACATAAAACAATAAGTATATACACTAAATGTGCATTGCAATTTTTAATGCTTACAGCTCTTAGAAATGGAACATTAAGGCGCTTAGAATGGAGAATGGTAGATTGGGGTAAAAAGATTATTAACATTCCTGCAGCAATTACAAAAACTAAAAAAGACTTTAGATTACCCCTTACAGATAAAATGTTAAAAATTTTAGAAGACCTTAAAAAATACGGGGATACAGAGCTTATTTTTAAAGGCAGGGATGGAAAAGTTATGTCGGAAAATACTTTAAATGCAAAAATAAAGAAATTATCAGGTAACAAAACAACAGCGCATGGTATTAGAAGTGCTTTTGCAACAATATTAAAAGAACAGGGAGAGAATCCTTTGTATATAGAAGAGCAGCTTATGCACGTAGTAGAAAATAAAGTAGGGCAGGCATATACACGCACAGATTATTTAGAACAGAGAAGGGCATTATTAGAAAAATGGGGAGAGCTAATTGATCCGAAAAAACAGGAAAATAGGGTAAAATCTGTTACAGAGTTTTTTAAAGAAGAATGTAATATAGATATTTAAAACTAATTTAGTTTTTTATTACAAGAGTTAAAAACATTTGAGAAACTTAAATCATCATTTAAAAATTTTAACAATTCTGAACTACTCCACAGTTCAATATTATTACTTTTTGCTAAATTAATAGCACTATCTAAAAATTCATTATTAGTAATAACAATGCCATAATCAGCATTATAATAAGATAATGCTGAGCTAACCTCCTGAACTGCTTTTAAATTTACTTTATTTTTGAACCTTTTACATTGAATTGCAATTTTTTTGTCTTTACATTCTACTATTATATCTGCACCATAATCTCTACTTTTTGGTGTAATGTAAGCCTTGAATCCTAAATTATTAAATTTTGTTGCAATTAATTCTTCAAATTCTACTCCTGTAAGGGTATTTATTTTATCAAAATTAATATTTTGTTTAATTAATTTTAAGATATTTTCTTGATTTTGTATTATATTTTTAGCTTTCTTTACAAATGAGTTGTTATGATCTATTTTTTCTATTATTGAAATTATTTTTTTAACTTTTTCATAATCCTTTTTATTCAAATAAATTTCTGCAAATTTTTCAAGTGTAATTAGATCGAATATATAAAGATATTTTTCGAAATCATTAAATATTTCATCTAAATTAATATTTGATTCTTTCATTGCTTCAAATGCAATTTGTAAAATGGTTGGTATTGCATTTGAATTGTATATTCCTTCATAATATAATAAGCTGTACAACACTAGATTAGATTTTTTTTCTTTTAAAAGTTTTTTTAAATAATTAATAAATTTTTTAGGTTTATCTCTGTCAAATGATACACCAAATGACTTTAAAGTGTTTTCATAATTCACGGAATTATTATTAAAATTTTTATATATGCTATATATTAAATATAAAAATAAAATACGATATATATTTTCGTTGTTTATATCTAATGTTTTGTTTAACATTTTTTTAAAAATATTTGTATCAAATTTTGGTAGTAATTCTTTTAATTTATAATAACTAGCAAATTGTTCGAAAATTAATAAACTTTTATTAACTGATAAATTGTTTATTACATATAACAAATAATTGTTGATTTGTTCTTTTGTTAAGACCTTAAAAAATTTAATAAATAAAAAATCATATAATAATTTTTCAGTTAATTTTGAAATTTGAGAAAATTGTTTGTTACTCAAATATTCCTCAACAATATTCCTAATTTTTATATTCAGTTCATTTGATACAGATTTATTCTTTAATAAATACGCAATAAAATAAGGAGGTATTTCTTTTTTTACATTTTTAAAATAGTTTTCAATTACATCTACAAAAGTTAATATATCTTTATCTTCTTTAATTAGAACATGAATCCAACCTGTTTTAGCATTTAAAATTTTGTTTAAATTATTATCAATTTTATTTATTAATGGTTTAATAATATTTATTAAGTCATTATCGAGCTCATACATTTTGTTTATTAAATCTATTGTATTATATAAACTTGTTTCATTACCTTCGAGATCCAAATCACTAGTAAAAAATTTAAGCTGTATATCTTTAAATTTTTCTTTAAGTAATTCTAATGCTTGTTTTTCTAAAGGAGTATTTTTAAGTTTTTGAACATAAAATTTTAAAATATAAATATCATATTTAATAGGTTCATTGAATATTTTTTTTATATCATCTTCTAATAATTTTTTATATTCATTAAGAAAATACCATCTAAAATTTCTTTCATTTTCTTTAAGGCAATCATTATCATAAGGTTTATAAACATTTTCAATTTCTATATCAAAAAAAGCATGGTTACTAATCTTTTCATGAGATAAAAAACTATTTAAATATTCATAATAAAAATATTTAAAATATATTTCGTCTTTACATTTTTTATTATATTGGTTTGTGATTTTATAAAAAAGTTTTTTATGTTTTTCATATATTTCTTTTAAATAATTATTTATTTCTTCTTTTGTTTTATTATGTAATTTTAAAGATTTAAAATAATTTAGAAATATTTCTTTATTATTTTCAATAATATCTTTATTTAAGTTTTGTAAAATAAATTCTTTATCATTTTCAAATAAAAATAAAGTCCAAAATATTTGTGTTAATTCATTGTTTTCATCAATTGATCTTTTATAGTTAGTATATATCTGTTTCAAAGTTTTTACATTGTCATCATTAAACACTATTTTTTTTAATTTATTTATTGTTAAGTATTGAGGATTTATTTCATATATGCAACTTAATACAAAAAATTTTTCTTGTTGAGAAATATAAGTATATTTTTTTATTAAAAGATTTATGATTTTTTTTTGTTCAGATTCAGTAAAATTATTTTTTGCTTTTTTGACAAAGTCCATTATTTTTGAATAATTTAATTTATAAGATTTTTTTATATACTTAATTAAATCTTTAACTTTTTTAGTATGATTTTCTGAATTATAATTCTCACATATTTCCACGATATCAGGTGTTTTAAAAAAAACAAACATTGACATTCCTTTTAAAGGATTATATCATATTTTTTTAGATCAAAAAAGAATTGTAATGAAATGTAATGAAATAAAGATTAAGGATTATAATGAAATTATATCAATGGACAGTCTTTTTAGATATGTTAGGTTTTAGAGAATTTATTAATGTTGATGATGAACAAAAAGCAAAAGAAGCTATAAATTTTTTGAAAGAAAATAAAAAAATCTTTGAATTTCACGAAAATGATTTAAGTTTAAAAAAGAAATATAGTAAAACTTTATTTAATTTATATGATTATTATGATATTCAATTTGCATTTATTAGTGATTCAATTATTATTAATTTTTATCCGAAAGAAGTGGAAGAAAACAAGATTTTAAAAGATTTTCACCATTATGGTTTAAAAATAGATATTAATGATAGCAATGATATTTATTATAGACATTCAGCAAATATATTATATATTATCTGTTTCAGAATAACTAAATTAATGTTTAACATGTTAAGTAAAAATATTTTTATAAGGGGAGGTATATCAAATAAATTTTCATTAGTTGAAGATGAATTTGTTGTCGGCAATGGTATTGTTGAAGCATATAATATTGAATCAAAAATTAGTAAATATCCAAGAATTGTTTTAGGTGATGATATAGTAAATGATAAAAAATTAATGCAAGAAATGAAATTTTTATCAAAATTATTGTATAACAGAAACTATATTGTAACAAAAGATAATGATGGATATTTCTTTTTAAATTATTTGAATGCAAAACTAGGTCAATTAGATTATAAGTCAATAAATCCTGAAGGTAAATATATGCTAGGTGAAGTTTTGGTTTTTTTAACTTTACACAAAAAAGCAATCTTAAAAAATGTTAAAAGCATAAAAAATAGTAATAAGGATCCAGAAAAAAAAGAAAAAATCTTAAAGAAATATTATTGGCTGATAAAATATCATAAGAGTCCATCAGATAAACTGTGTAAACCGTAAACCTCACACTGAAACCTTAAATGTATTTTACTAAAATATCCTGGAAATAAATAACAAGCTGAGGATAAATTTCAGACCAGTTTCTGATTCTAGAGCTTTTCCATTTTTCCATCACCTCCTGTGTTGAAGTAAAAAGGACTTTAAAGGCTGCTTCTTTTGAAGGAAAAGAGCCTTTTTGCTTTGTTTTTCTTTTTATGATAGAATTTAGAGATTCTATCGGATTAGTTGTATATATGAGCTTTCTTACAGCCTTAGGATACTTAAAAAAGGTGGAGAGCTCATCCCAGTTTCTTTTCCAGGAATCGTAAATATGAGGATATTTTTTAGACCATTTATCATTGAAATATTCAAGATTTTGAAGGGCAAGTCCTTCCGTATCGGCCTGATAAATAGATTTTAAATCTTTAGCTATTTCTCTTCTGTCTTTGTAAGATACAAACTTTAATGAATTTCTTATCTGATGAACCACACATCTTTGAATTTCAGCTTTTGGGTATACCGCTTTTATAGCTTCATTAAATCCGTTTAGCCCGTCTATTGAAAATATTAAAACATCATCAACGCCTCTGTTTTTTATTTCATTAAGAATTGAAAGCCAGTATTTTGAAGTTTCGTTTTCTTCGGCTATCCATATGCCTAAAATGTCTTTTTTGCCTTCAAGGTTAATTCCGAGCATTATGTAACACGCAGTATTTTTTATAACTCTCTCCACTCTTATTTTTAGTACGGTGGCATCCATAAAAATAATGGGGTATATCGGCTCTAAGGGTCTGTTTTGCCATTCTATCGCTTTTTCTAATATTTTTTCGGTAATGTTTGAAATTGTTTCGGTTGAGAGTTCATATCCGTATAAATCATCAAGATGGTGTTGTATCTCTTTTACGCTCATTCCTTTTGCGTATAATGATAAAATCAAATCTTCCGTCCCATTCAATAGTCTTTGTCTTTTTTTTACTAACTTTGGTTCAAACGTTGAATTTCTGTCTCTTGGAATATTTACTTCTATTTCCCCGTATTTGGATTTAAGGCTTTTTTTATTGTATCCGTTCCTGTAATTATCGGTATCTGATTTTTCATTCTTTTCATAGCCTAAATGGGAAGTAAGCTCACCCTGCGTTGCAACTTCAATCATCTCTTTGATTAATACTTTCAGTTCATTTTCAAGTTCTTCAATTGTTACTGGATTTCCTGATTCAAGTCTTCTTTTATATTCTTCAAGATTCAAAATTCCCATGTGTAAATCCTTTCTTTGATATTTTTATTTTAGCAACTTATTCTAGGATTTACACAGTTTTTTTGATGGGGCCTATCATAATAGCACCCTTGAAAATTTTATAATAAAAAACCCAGACTTTTCTAAATTATTTAGTGTTTTCTTTATTAGAGAAGAAGAATATAATTAATCTTTTTTAGTTTCTATTCTTTTTAAAATTTCTTTTGCTTCCTCTAAAGTTAAAGCCCTCAAAAAATCATAAACATTTCTACGCCAATCACCTTTTTCACGCACCTTAAATTTGTAAAGCGTGCTAACAGGTATATTAAACATTTTTCTAATCTCTATATCTCTCATTCATTTCCTTTTTTTATTGTTATTATATCACAAAAAAGATAAAAAATATTCTAATAGAATAAAAACATACAAAATAGAAGCAAAAAACTTGACAAATACTTCTATTTTAGATAAAATTATTCTAATAGAATAAAAAGGAGTTAAAAATGTATGCAGAAATTTTAAACAACATAGCAACAGCAAGCGCATTTAGTTACATTATATCTGCAGGTTTAGTTTTAAGTAGTAAATACGTTTTAAAAATGTTGCAGATAGATTTTCACATTATTTAAAAAAAATAAAAAAACTTTTAAGGAGAGGAAAATGGAGGTTGTAAGAACTTTAAGATTTGCAAGTAAAGAGCACGGACTAAGCTTAATGAGAAGCGGTATTAAAAGTGGAGAATGGGGATTTTTAGCAGAATATAGACACATTATAGATAATGTATTTACATCTATTGTTTTTGATAACGAAAAAATTGAGGGTATAAGAATTTTAAAATACAACACATTAATTGCAGGAATTAAAGAAATTACGTTTGCTTTTACAGAAAATTTTGATGTAGTTGATAAATTTTTAAATGATTACATAAATCCTGCTTTACAAAAAGTTGCTAATCAGAACTTTAAAGCAATGGTTGTTGCAGATAGAGTGGGCTTGAATTACGGCTTTGGATTAAGAGCTAAAGTTGTAAAATATAGAGTATCCTATACATCTAAAAATGATTTTATAAATGCTATTAAAGAATATTTTAGAGGGCTGAGCGCTAAAAAAATGGAAGAAATTTTAACTAAAGCAGAAAAAATTTATGAAGAGAAAGTTAAAAAAGCCAAAAAATTAAAAACATTAGCACACATTAGAAAAACTAGAGAAAGTTATAAAAGAGCTTTACAAGAAATAAGAGAAAAAGCGAGAAAAAAGTTTGGAAAAAAGTCTAAGGTAGCTTGATTTATTTAATATAATTTTGAAAAAACAAAAAAAGAGTATATTATTCTAATTTAATTAGAAAGGGTAAATAATATGAAAGTTTTATCATTATTTTCAGGATGTGGAGGATTAGACTTAGGTTTTCATAAAGCAGGTTTTAATATAATTTGGGCAAATGATATTGATAAAGAAGCAACTGAGACATATAAAAAAAATATAGCAGATCATATTGTACATTCAGATATATATGATATAAAAAAAGAAGATTTACCTGAAGAAGATATTGATATAATAATGGGCGGTTTCCCATGTTTAGGATTTACAATTGCAAAAGGAAAACATAGAGTCGTTCATGATGAGCAGAATTTTCTTTATAAAGAATATGTAAGAATTCTATCTTATAAAAAGCCTAAATATTTTTTAGTTGAAAATGTGCCGGGTATGATGAGAGGCGAAAAATTTAGAAAATTTTTTGCTCAAATGATAAAAGATTTTGAAAATGAAGGTTATAGAGTAAAACATACAATATTAAATTCCGCCGATTACGGAGTTCCACAAAAAAGAAAAAGAGTAATAATTTTAGGCACCAGAAACGATATAAAAATAGAACCGAATTTTCCAATACCAATTTTAAGTGAGAAAGAATATATAACATTACAAGATGCAATAAGCGACTTACCTTTAGAATATTCTGATGAAGTTCCAGATCATGAAGGATCTAATCATAAAGTAAAAATTAATAATTATTTAGGTAATAGACCTCTTAAATGGAATGCCCCATCCCCTACAATTTTAGGAAGAGGTAGTAGAAGTGGTGGAGCAGTTATTCATCCTCATCCAAATTTACATAGAAGATTATCTGTAAGAGAGTGTGCAAGATTACAAAGTTTTCCTGATGACTTTATTTTTGTTGGTTCTAAAGGAGCAAAATATGCTCAAATAGGAAATGCTGTTCCACCATTATTTGCTTATTTTATAGCATTAGAATTTAAAAAATTATTTAAAGACGATGTGGATATTACTATACCTTTTAAATTACCATGGATAGATAAATTAAAAGAAAAAATAAATTCAAAGCTATTTCTTTAATTTTTTATTTTTTTCAAAAGATTATCAATATATTCTTTTTGAGAAGTTTTAATTTTCTCAATAAAATTTTGATCATCTAATGCTTTTCTGAAATCAATAACAATCAAATTTTCTTTTCTAAATGGATTATTGTCGATTTTACACTCAAATTTTTTTCCTTTTATATTAAAAGAAAAGTTTTTTTTATCTATATACTCTTCTGATTTATCAATTATCCATAATTTTTTATTTATTAAATGTTCTATGTTTAATCTCAAATTATTATTTTCCCATCTATGAAATATTGCAGCAAAACAAGGAATACATTGATCCAAAAGATTTACTAGTATATTGTTTAATTCTTTTCCTTGAAAAATAAAGATTTGCATTTTTATTCCAGATTTATATGCAATAAAATAAATTTCGTTTCCATAAACATAATCTAAAAAAAACTTTAATCTCTCTTTAAACTTATCAAGTTTACCATTGTTTTCTATTTTATTTAATAACTCAATTATTTGCTGTCTTGAACCAAGTCCATCTTTTCGATCACTTAATTTTTCATCTACAATATTTTTAAAAAGCCCTCTATGTGATAATGCACCAATATTCAATTCTGTATTAGGTTTTAATTTGTCTTTAAGTTCTTGGTATAACTTTTTTAAATTTTCATATTCAGGACATTCTTGTTTAATTTTTTCTAAATATAAATTTTTTAACTCATTGCATTTTTTGTTTGTTTTATTTAGATATATTTTTTTTAATTCATTACAATTAGGCACATATAAATAATTTTTAATTTTTTCTATTGTTTCTAGTGATATGGAAGGAAACTCTTTACAATATTTTTTTATAAATTCTTCTTTTTCTTTAGAAATATTAGACAAATTTTTTATATATATATCACAAAGAGAAAAACCTTTCAAAGTTTTAATTGATATATTAGTACCATCTTTTAATATTAGGTCTGCTTTTTCTCTTTTGTTTGTTGACAAGTCAAATATTATTTCTTGTAATTCTTTCTGAATTAAACTAGGATATAATTTAGAAATCTTATTTTTTAAATCATTATCAATATTATTATTGTTCTTTCTTTTTAATTCATCGGTTACTTTTGCATCTAATAAAAGTGATAAAAAATCTTCAAATTCTCTTGAAGTAACTTTTCTATCTCTTACACTTTCATGAGTAAAAAATTCATATAAATATAATTGAATATATTTATCTATATTATTGTTTGAATTAGATAATATTAGAAAAAATTTTTTTATATATTCTATAGGAGCTAGATTTTTATCAATATTCCAATTTGTTTTAGCTTCTTTTAATAATTTAGTAATAATTTTATTATTATTTAAAATCAAAGATCCCCCTTTAATTTAAATTGTATATATTAAAAAATTATTTTAATGCTTTTTTTAGAATAAAAATACTTTAAAAAAGATTTAAATAAACAACTAAATAATTAGTAATTATTTAGTTATATTTGTAAATAATATTTAAGGTAAAATTTTTCATAAAAAAAAGAAAAAGGGGAAAAAGTTGAAAACTAAAAAATTACAAGCAAATATAGAAGAAGAATTATTAGCAAAATTAAATAAATTAAGAAAAGATAAAAAAATTGATAGAGATACTTTATTAAGTGTTATAATATATGAAGGAATGGAAAGTATTAAAGACTTGGAAAAAAAAGAAATTATCAAAAAATATATTGCAATCATAGAAAAACTTGAAAACAATTAATATTCTCTCTTAATTTTTATTCTACTAATTGCCTCAAAAATCTTTTTTTTAAATCCGTATATAACATAAAAATTCTTACAAAGGACAGAAAAATGAAACGAGGGTTTATTAGTTTTACATTATTGTTACAAATTCTTTTAGCTGTAGTTATTTTTACTACAGTTGTAACTACATACTACTATGCTAAAAAAGAACAACTAATGCAAGGTTTTGCACAGGAGACAAATGCTTTTATAAAGGCAGAAACAAACAATATTGAAGACTTATGTAAGGATGAGGATCTTAACAATTACACTTATTATAAAGATTTTAACTATAAACAGAAAGTTAAGTTTATTTTAACTTGTAAAAACCTGCGCACAGTAGACACTAACGAAACTTACAAAATTCTTTTTACTTTGGAGGGCTGTAGAGAAAGAGGATTTGCAGTGACTGGTGCTTATCCTGTTTGTATTGTAACTTCAGGCGTAAAGGAGGTAGAATGAAAAAGAAAATTGCGATGAGACGGGCATTTTTAAGTGTTGAATTGAGTTTTGTGATAATTGCTCTTGCGATAATTTTAGGTAGTGCTGTAGGGTTATATTATACGTACAGCTGTAATAAGATAAAAGATTATAGCAACCTTAATGATGTACATTATCTATTAACAGATATTCAAAAAAACACAGAAAAATACGGGTATCCTAGTATTTCTGCTGATGAAATTATTTTTGATATAGATGACAGCTGTAAACTGAAATATGAGATAGACGTAGATGAGAATGATAATACAGTAATCTACACAGATAGTGATTGTGATGATCTAAACGTAAGAAATCTATATATTACAAATAACATTGAGGACACAGCTTTTGAAGAAAAAGATAATGATATTTTTACATTAACAATAAACAAAAGTAAAAGAAAATACCCTTATATCTTTTATTTCTACAAAAAAAATTACAACTAAAAAATTGGAGGTGAGATATGACAACAATAAAAAAAACAAAAAACAATAAAATGAAAAAAGCATTCACGCTTATTGAAATGCTTTTTGTTGTAACGATTTTAACAACTCTTTTCTTAATCGCTGTGCCTTCTTTTAATTTAACATCTTCTGCTGTTAACTTAAACTTAAAGCAAGACGCATATGCTGTAAAAAGTTTACTAGACAAGTATTATCAAAACAATTTTAACTACAATGAATTTAATAAGGAACAAAAATTTGAAGACACAAATTCAGATGGTATTGCAGATAAGGGCGGAACAGGTAACGATGGTAAAATTGACGGAGAGAAAGTGTTTTTAAGCGATAACAACATTTTATACATAAAAGGCGAACACTGTGAAGATAATGTTAATTTTGACGGCTACAGCATAAAAATAGAAAATGACAACAGCGATAAAATAGCAACATACAACAGCTGTACAGACAGCAAACCTTACTTAAAAAACAAATAATCTCTTCTTATCTTCTTCTTTCTCTTCTTTTTTGTCAATAAAAGAAAACCTTTTATTTCCATTAAAGATTAATAATCTTACTTTTCCTTTTCAAAAGGAAATAAATTTTAAAAAATTATGAGAAATTATATGAATTTTGCTTATTTCAAGAATTTTTTTAAAAATTCCGTATATTACGTAATATCAAAGAAGAAAAAAAAATGAAAAATGGAGATTAATGAACTTTTAAAAAACAGGATCTACAGCAAACAAATCTGAAAAATAATTAAGATGTCTTCTTTTAGGAGGAGTTTAGCAGCTTTATTGCTGCTAACAAAACAATTAAAACAAAAAAACTAAAAGGAGTAAACAATGGAAAAAACAGTTTTAAATAAATTAAAAAAAGTTGTAAATGAAAAAGAAGAGGCAAAAAAAGAATTATCTAAAACAATTTATAATATTTTAAATAATTTTTATAACACAGTAAAAGAAACAGCAAATGAAGTGTATCTTGAAAAATTTGGCAGAATAATAAAAACAGACAAGGGATTTATTATACATACTAATACTGTAACTATTCACGCTAATCTTAATAATAAAAAAATATTTACATGTGGCTATTACAATAAAATTATTGAAGATAAATTTTTACTAGATATAGCAAAAAATTTAGAAAAGTGGATCAGTGAATTTATAGAAGAACAAAAAAAAATTAAAAATGAAATGATAGAAGCAACAAATAAGTTAAAAGAAAATTTTAAAATTTAAAAATCTCTCTTCTTTTTTATTTTTCCTGCCCTTTAAATCTCATTTTTTTTCTTTTTAAAAGTGTATATAACGTTGTGATTATGAAAAATTCTTAAAAAATAATTAAAAATTGGAGGTGAACTATGTATTACACAACTTATAAAAAAGAAAGAAGAATAAGTGCAGCAGAAAGGTTAATTACTTTTGTAGAAAAAGAAATTATTACAAACAAAAGAAAAGCAAAAAACAACAAAAAGGAGGGCAGGAAAAATGAAACTGAAAATAGAATTTAACAGACAAACCCTTTTAGGGATTATTTCTTTTACTGTTTTTAGTTTTGCTATATATCAAAATTTTTTAAAAGATAACAAAATTTTTAAACAAGAAGAAAAGAAAGTTGTTAAAAAAATTAATAAAACAATAAAAGACAAAAACGAAACTAATTCTACAAATACTGTAAAAATTAAAAAAGGTATGATCCTTTTTTTAAAGTATAAATGTAAAAATGAAAATAATAGTAACTATTGTAATGAATTAGCAAAAATTTATTTACAGCAAGATAAAAAAAACAAAGCTGAAAAAATTTTTGAGAGAAGTTGTAATTTAGGTGACGCACAAGGTTGTTTCTATAATGTAGCCTTAAAAACAGAAAAAAATGAAAAATCTTTTGAAAAGATTAATGAAATTATTAATGATTTACAATTTTCTTGCGATAAGAATTTTACAAAATCTTGCAATATTTTAGCAAATTTGAATTTAAAATATTTTAACAATAAACAAAAGGCAATACAGCTTTTACAAAAAAGCTGCAAACTGAAAGATGATTTTGCTTGCAGCAAATTGCAAGAATTAGAAAAAAATTAAAAGAGTTGAAAATGAAAAGTGCAGCAGCTTTTTATAATTTTTATGATGAAGATAAATATTATATTGTAGATGAATATCAAAAAAACAAAATCGAAAAACTGAAATATTTTGAAGAGCAGTTTGATTATATTGTTAACCTTGCAGACAATCTTGAAAGATTTTTAGAATATAAAAAACACAAAATAAAAACTACACAATATTATGTAGTTAAAATTAATTTAAAAAAATATAAAATAGAATTTGTAAAGATAGAAGAATTTTTAAAATAATTTTTTCTTTTTTTTTAAGACAAAAATTTAAAACTTTCTCTTTTGCTACAAAATAAAATTTTACAAACTGCTAAAAATTTGTGCAAGAACAAGCCTTCCGTAAAATTTTTTAAAAACTTTTTTTGAAAACTTTTTAAAAATTTTTACTACAGGTTTTCTTCAAAAATTCTTGACAAATTCTTTATACGCAGTTTTGTTTGATTTATTTTGAGGTCGCAAAAGAGAAAAAAAGTTTTTGATAATTGGAGAGGGTCTCTTGACTTACGGAAGGTTAGACGCTCGCCTCGTTGGGCGGATTGTTTCCCTCTTGATTATCGAAAGCTTAAAAAAATTATAAAAGGAGTTTGAAAATGAGATTTACAAAAGTTAGCGAGTTTTTAAAATTTGCTGAGGAAATTATAAGAGAACAAAACGAAGATATAAAAATTTATAATCTTACTTATGATGTAGTTAATGTTTTAAAAAAAGTTGATCCTGTTGCTTATAGACAAATTATTTTAGATATAGCAGACGCAGAAGGTGTTGATCTTGATGAACTTGAAGACGATGAAGACTTTTAGTCTTTTTTCTTTTTTTCAAAAAAACAGAAAAAGGAGTTAAAAAATGCAAATGATAGCAAACGTAAAAAATGAAAGCAGGGCATTAAATTTTGCAAAAGAGATTTTAACAAAAGATTTAAAAAAAGATTTAAATGATTTTGAAATAAAAATTCAAAAAATTAAATTTTACACATTTGAAATTACTATAACTAAAAAATAAAAAAGGGGATAAAATGATTTTAATAGAAGCAGGGCAGTTTTGGTTTATTGGTAAAAGTAAAAATAAATTTAATTTAACAAAATTTACGATAAATGATTTTAATGATCTTAAAAAGATTTTTAAATTTAGCAAAGAAAATTGGATTTTAGAAATTTGTAATTATAAAGTTAAAAAAATTAATTACAACTTTTATATAAATAACAAAAGAGTTACAAAAAAAGAAGTTGTTAAACTTTTTGAAAAATGTAAAAAAGAGTTTTAATTCTCTTTTTGTTTTTTTGCTTAAATTTTTAATTTTTACACTTTTTGCTTTACAGCAAAAATTTAACAAGTTAAAAAATTATGTTAACTAAACAAAAATTTTTAAAGACAAAAAAATGAAAAATATTTTTGATTTTATAATTAAGGTTATTGAGTTGATTTTATTATTTTTTGAAGTTTTGAATTTTTTACAAAGTTGAAAAAAGTTACTTTTTGTAATTTAATTAATTTTATTACTTTATTTTAAAATATAAAGTTTGTTTTATTTTTATAATTATGTTTTAATTAAAACTCAAAAAAAATGGAGAAAGGATGGAAAATGAAAAAATTGGTTTTGTTGTTTTTTAGTGTTTTGTTAATATTTAATTTTTTAGGATGTTCTAAAAAAGAAGATGAAGTTAAATTGATTAAGAAAACTATGAAGTTGTACGAAAACAAAAAATATGAAGAAGCATTAAAGTCTTCTAAAAAATTGTGTGAGTTAAATCATCCATTTTTTTGTTATTTAAGCGCAACAATTATTAAAGGGACAGGTGGTAAAATTGAAGAAGCAAATAAATTTTATAAATATGGTTGTGAAACAAAAATCAAAAAAATGGATGGAAATGGAAGTAAAGAAATTTATAAATTAGATGAAATTGGAAAAAATACTAGTTGTTATAATTATGCTTTAAATTTATATGAGAAAAAAAATGTTCTAAAATCTAATGATATTTTAGTTGATTTATGTGAAAATAAAAAATATATCCCTGCTTGTGAGACATTAGTAAGTATTGCTTTTAATGATCAGGACGATAAAAAAGCAGCAGTGAAATATATTAGAAAAACATTAGAAATTTATAATAATTTAAATGATAAAGAAAAAGAAGAATATAGAAGTGATATAGCAAAGTTAAAAACTGCTGGAATGCAGTTATGTGTTTTTGGAACAGCATTAGAGAAAATAATGAGTGGCAATAAAGATATGAATATGAGTGAGGATTGTAATTATATTTTAAATAAATTTCTTAAAAATAAAAAAAATTAAAAAAAGGATGAAAAATGGGAGTTAGTGGAGGACAAACATTATTTATGTTTTTAATATTTTTATTAATTGCTGCATTACCTTATGCAAGTTTCTTTTTTAGGTTTAAGAAAAATCTAAACGAAGGAGCAGTTTTATTTGAAGATTATGCACAATATGCAAGAAAAATTTTTACAATTTTTGCTGTAGTTTTATTTATTTTAAATATATTAGGAGCGAGTGGCGAGTTACTTATGTTATTTAGTTTTGCACCTGTTAAAGCATTAATATCTTTAAGTATAATTGCTTTACAGTATGTAGTATTTGTATTTTTAGGTGTAGTAATTGTTAAGGCTGTTTTTAAGTTTTTAAAGATAAATAGCAAAGAAGATTTAACAACTAAAAAAATTTGGACTGCAATTTTTGTAAGTGCTGCAATTTCTGTTGTAATATTTATTGTTTTAAGTTTCGCAATTACTGCTTTACTTATAAATTTTAGATAATAAAATCTATTTTATTTTTTTATTCTTTTTAATTTCCACCCCCTGTGGGGGTAGGGAGGGCACGTCTCCCACGTGCGTGGGGGCTATGCGTATTACCGCAAAAACCCCCGATAATTCGTTGTTTTTGCTGCTAAAAAACCTCTTCGGTATTACCGATTTTTTATGGTAATACCGGCGGTAATACCGCTTCAAAAAAAATATCTAAAAAATTCCTATAAACAAGAAAAATATCGGTAATACCGAACGGTAATACCGACATAAGAAAAAACACCTTAATAATGCGAGAATACAGGTAATATTAACGGTAATACCGGCGGTAATACGGCAATCTTTTAAATTTTTTAGGTATTTTCCTATTTTTTTTATTTTTAAAAGTGTATATTACGTAATATCAAAGAAGAAAAAACGGAACTGAATGCTGCAATAATAAAAATCCCAAAAATGAAATCTGATTATTATTATTCTTTAAGGATAGAAAAGCGGCTTGCCGCATTTTTTAAAAACAAAAAAAACTAAAGGAGATAACAATGGTTACAAAAAGTATGAAATTCACAGATGAAGAATGGAAAGTAATTGAGCAAGAATTACAAAAAAATGGAAAAAACTTTTCTGATTTTGCAAGAGAGAGATTAACAAAAAACACAAAAACAGAAAATGCTGATCTAAAAGATTTTTCTGAAATTGTAAAGGTTAATTGTAAAACATTAGATACACAAACTGCAAAATATATTTCTGTGCTTTTAGAAAAACTAGAAAAGCAAGAAGAGAGATTTAACAAATTTTTAGAAGAAAAAGCGTTTGCAGAATTTACTGTTGTTGCAACAAAAGAAGATAAAGAAAAAATTGAAGATATTAATTTTTACAGGGTAGGGGATGTTTTAGAAAATACAGAAAATGTTAGAAGTGTAATTTTAAAAATTAATAAAGAGAATAAAAGTTTTACGCTTACGCCTTATCCTATTTTAGAAGATAAATATTTCTTTACTGTAGAAAACGTAGGTTTAAAAGACAGAGTATTAAAAAAACTTAATAGAGTTTTAAGACTAAAAAAAGACTAAAGGAGTTTAAAATGTTTAAAAATAAATTTAATCTTTCTCTCTTCCTTGCTTTTATGTTAAGTAAAGCAAATCACGTGGCAGTAAAATTAGAAGCAGAACCACTTCAACATGATTTTTTAGAAAATATTCTAAAACCTGCTCAATCATTTTTTCAATTTTTCGGGATAGATAAAATTAAAGCTATAGAATTTTTTGATTTTGGATACGGCTTTGAAGGAACAGCACACACTTTAAATTTTTTGTTAACTTACACACCTGTGTTTTTTATTATTTTTACATTTTTGTTTAATTTTAAAAATTTAGCAATAATTGTAAATTTTATAAAAGAGAAATTACACATCTTAAAATTAAAAAGAAGTTTAAAACCTAAAAATCAAAAAACAGCAAAAAACAAAAATCAAGAATACAAACCTGACTTAATATTTTCTCTATATTTAAAATTAACAGGACAATGGCAAGAATTTCAAAAATTGCCTAATCATTTAGATCCAAAAATTTTACAAAAATTAGAAAATGTAAGAACTCAATTTTCGATGTAATGCTAAAAAATTTTTAAAAGTAAAAAAAATATGTTAAGCAGAAAAAAAGGAGAAAAATCTTAAAAAGCAAGAAAAGGGAATTGAATAGTATCTTCTATAATTTCTTTTTTGTAATCAAAAACTCTGTCTGCAATAATCAAGAAAATTTCACTCTCTTCAATTTCTTTTAGAATATTTTTTAATTCATCTAAGTCAATTTCGTTTTTCATAAATTTCTCAAACGTAAAATTCAAAAATAATTTTTCATTAACAGTTATCTTTTTAAGATAAAAATCTTCAGCTTCACCATTATTTAAAATTCTTTTACAATAAAAGAAATCCTCTTTCACTTTTTTAACTTCATCTACAACTAAATCATATTTATAAAAATCATCAAGATTTTCATTTTTAGCTCTTTTAACTAAATAACAAACTTCATCTAAACTCATTTTTGTTGTAACATATTCTCTGTTTTTGTTTTTTAATAAATTTAAAATATCTTGTAAGTTATACATTTTTTACTCCTTTAAAAAAGTTAAGAAAAAAAATTTTTGGTATAATTCAATTAATTATTTCGTTTGCTTTTTCAAGCAAGTCGTTTAATTCATTAATAAAGAAATTCTCTTCAAAAACTTCAGAGAGATTTTCTTCCTCTTCATTCATTTCATCAAAAAATTCATTAGCACAAAAATCAGCGGGAGATCCTACAATATAATATCTAATTCCTTTACTGTCTTTTTTAACAGGAAAATGTTTCTCTAATTCAGTCGAAATTCTTTTATCTGCATAAACTTTTTCTTTCTGACTTAAAAATACATTTATAATTTTATGCATTAAACTTTTTTTAACTTTTCCTTTTTCTATAACTTCAATAAAAAATAAATCTAACTCATTTTTTGTAAAAATAGGGTAAGGGTCTTTATATTTTTTTTCTTCTTCTTTTATAGAATTTTCAAATTCGTTCTCTTCATTTATCGTTTCAAGTTTTTTGTATAAAAATTTTAAAACTGCAGGATGTTTTCTTGCAATTATTTTTGTAAAAATTTCTAGCAAATTATTTGTACTAAATATCATACTCATTTTTGCGCTATTAATTAATTTTGCGTCTCTACTATAATCTAAATTTGTTTCTAGGGTTGCAATATAAGTTAAAAATCTATCCGCTTCCTCTGTTCCAAAAAATTTAGCTTTAATAAATTTTTTAATACTATTACCAAACTCTTTTAATTCTTCTTTAAATTGTTTTTTAAAAATATTATCAATATTTTTTGTACTTGCAAAAACATAATAACGTCTATCATCAGGCTCAATTTTAATACCATCATAATTGTTTGTAAAAACGAGAAAGTTAAAATGCGTTTTTACTTGCATGCTGTCTAAATGTTTTTTTTCTATTTCTATTGTAGTGTTTGCTGCCATTTGTTTAATTTTTTCGCTAACCATTCCCGTTTTTTTAGCGTCGTGCTGTGACTCATCTATAGCTAGCAATAAAGACTCTGCTAAATCTGCGTTAAATCTTTTATTAAGGTCTTCTAATTTTTTGATATGTACTTGTTTTGTATGTAATAACTCTCTTAAAACACTATCTAACAACAAACCTTTTCCTGCTCCTTGTATACTTCTAAAAACAAATATTACATTCGTTTTTTCTCTGTTTTGTACTAAATCAGCAAAATAATTTAAAACTAGTTTTACATTATTGTAATCATCTTCGCATATATTTAGCATTAAAGCAGAAAAATGAGGAAATGCTTTTTTAAATTCATCTTCATTTAAATGTGTATGTCTAATTTTTAAATTGTCTGCAATTTCCATATATTTTGTTTTTTTAAAATTATTTAATAATAAATATCCGTTCCCTTCTATTAATCCATTTTTTAAAAAAGGGTTAAACACAAATTTAACAGGATATTGTTTTGCAAGAGCTTTTTTAATATCTTTTGTAATTTCAGCTTTATTATCATAAAACATATTTGTATCAATACTGTAAATTTTAAATAAATGCACAATAAAATCCTCAAGGTTTTCGAATTTGTAGTTCTTATATTCACTTTCATCTTCATCTTCTTTATTGTTAACATCAAGAATTTTAAAATTATCTTTGCTTAGTACATAATAAAATCTTCTTTCTGAAAGTTTTAAGAAATAATAATTTTTATTTTCGCTTTTGCTTAAATCATTTAAAAGTTTCTCATAACTTTCTTGTTGTTGTAAAAAATAAGTTACATTATCGTTATTACCTGCAACAGGTACGTTAAATTTTTTTTGTTGTGTTAAGAGACTCATAACTAACTCCTTATATTAGTTCTTTTATTTTTTTTATTTTCTCTAAATCATTTTCTTTCACAGCAGTTAAGATAAAATTAACTAAACTGCTACGTGTAAATCTTGTTTCTGCTGCTAACTTATCTAACATTTCTATAAGATCTCTATCTAATCTCACAGAGAAGAGTTTTTTTGTTTTTTTATTCATGCTCATTTTTGCCTCCTTTAAAATCTATTTAGAATTTTTAATTTTATATTTCTTGTAGCAACAACAGTAAAATCAACATCTAAAATTTCATTAACAACTTTTGTTATCTCTTCTTCACTTGCAGCATTCTCTTTAAATATAGTGTAATATTCTATTACAGCTTGTTTAGCTAAAGAGTAATAGTCATAACAAGCTCTATCTGCAAATTCTTTCCCATTTTTTAATGTTCTCTCAAAATATTTAATGCTCATAGTCACTCCTTTTTTTTTAATTTAAAATGTTTCTTGTGCAGTAAAACTGCAAAACTATCCTAAAAGGATTATGCTCTCATTTAAAATTTAATCATAAATTTTTAAATTAACTTTTGCAATATTTTGTACTACACTGTTCTATACACTTTTTTTAAAAGAAAAAATGAGTAAAAAATCAAAATATGATATATCTATTATCATATTTATAAATTTATTAAAAAATACCTATAACTTTTCCTTTTAAGAAGGAAATATTTATAGAAAAAAAATAAATTAAAAATATAAATAGTAATTAAAAGGCAACTTCACGGCAGATTAGCGGCAAGGAAACGGCAGCATTACGGCAACTTTACGGCAGAAAATTTTACCTGTATTCTGGGATTTTTCTTACTTTTTTTTGTTTTTATCCCTATTTTAAAAAAAATTTTTTTTAGAAAAAAATATAATAAATTTTTTTTTATTTTTTATTTTTTTTGAAATTTTTTGAAATTTTACATATTATTTTTACCTGTATTCTGGCATTTTTGGGCGTTTTTTCACTTGCCGTTTTCCTGCCGTTTTCCTGCCGTTTTCCTGCCGTTTTGTTGCCGTTACCCTGCCGTTATTTTTACTTTTTTTATTGTTTTTTATTTATTTTTAAATTATTTATAGATATATATAGATTGTTATAAAGATAAAATATCTTAAAAAGATAAAGAATATAAGGAAGTTAACCTTACTTTTCTTATTTTTTACTGTTATAAATCTTACTTAAGTCAATTTGCTTTCAATTTTTTAAGATAACTTTCTTAAGATAGTTTTCTGCTTATAATTTTGTTTACTGTCTTTTGTAAATTTTTTACAGCAATAATAGAAGAGGAGCTTCGCTCTTTATTCTTGTTTAATAAAACAAAAAAGAAAAATAAATATAAAGAAGAAGAGAAATATAAAGTATAAAAAATACTACCACACATTAACCCACAAGGTGTCTGTCACCATATTAAACAAAACAATAATGAAATATTAGTTGCAATAGGGTTATAAAAAGTTTTAATAAAGCAATAAAAAATAATGAAGAAATAATGAAAGGAAAAAGAAGAGGAGAATATTATTCTTTCGGAAGAAAATGAGTAAGACTGAGGTTGTGATTTGCTTGTTGCTGTAGCTGCATATGCAGAGCTGTGCTGTTGTTTATTGTTTTTGCAAGACCTATTGCCTTGCTTTTAGATATAGCCACCTGCATACTTATATTCTTACTTACAGATTTACTCTTACTATTTTGAACGTTACTTGTATAGCCGTAAAATTCTTTGCTGCTGTAAAGATTAATATTAGAGAACTCTAAAACAGGCGTAAAGCTTAGTTTAATCATAGCGCTACCACACGCAATAGTATCTGCGCTAATTAACCTACATTCCGCATTTTTAAGCTGATCTACGAACATTTTATAAATACTCTTAAGCTCTTCATCTTTTAAGACAAATCCATCTTCATTTTTCATATTTTGCGCTATTAATGCCCCATAAAGCCCCACGCACGCCATATATTGCTTTATTTTTTTTAAATTCTCATAATCTACTACCTCTGATAAGGGATAATTATTTTGTGCAGCTTCTTTTAAATAAGAGCACTTACCTTCATTTACCATCCCATCGCTATCTACACACGAAAGCCCTAAATCTCGGGGCATTCTCGGCTTACTTAGAACTTTACAACCTGTAAAAGGCTGTACATTACTATATTCTAGGGTTAATAAAGTTGTAAGCGTATCTAGCTGCTCTAAACGTGTGTAAGTTTGTGTTAACGTTTTACTTACATTTTTATTTTTACTAACAGTTTTACTTTTAGTTTTATTTTTATTAATAGTAATATTTTTGTTTTTACTAATCTGTTTATCTTTATTTACATTAATGTTTTTGCCTGTGTTGTAGCTATTGTCTAAAGCAAAAGCAAAAGTGCTAAAACACAAGAAAGAGACTAAAACTTTTTTAAACATTTTAGCCCCTTTCTCCCAGAATTTCGGTTAATTCAAGCTCTAATTCAAGAAGATCTTTATCTTTATTTTTCCAAAAATCCCTAACAATTTTGACTATCTTCTTATTGTCTCTTTCTTGCTGTTTAGCAAGCTCTTTTTTAATTTTTTCTTGTTGTCTCTTAATTTTTTCCTCAATTTTTCTTTGCTCTTCACGCAATTTTTCTTCTAATTTTTTCATCTCTTCAACCAAGTCTTTCTCAGTTTTTTTTCTACTTCTTTTTTTCGATTTTTCGGCAGTTTTAACAACTCTGTCTTCAGTTACAGCAGCTTCATTTTGAGCAACTACATTCTTATTTCTAACTGCTTCTGCACCATTGTTGTTAAAGAAATTGTTAAATCCGTTCATCGTCTACTCCTTTTTTAGTTTTTTAGGTTTAACACAATGTTATATACACTTTTTTTAGTTGTCATATTACTTCTTCATATCTCTAAAAATTTTTCTGAAATTCTGTATATAACAGGTAAATTAAGAAAAAAATAAGGATGAAAAACTAAAAGAAAAACTAGAAAGGAGATAAAAATGGCAAATAACAATAAAAAATTCGGCGGCGTAGATTATATAGATATTTTTAGTAACAACTTTAGCAGGTTCAAGAAACACCTTTTCATCCCCGCAATTACGGGCATTGTAGTAAGTTTTGTAATGATTTACATCTTTAGCAGCGCACATTTTTTTGGCTTAAATTCAAAATATTTTGTAGGTTTTTTTAATGCTTTATTCGCAAGCATGCAATTAAAATCTACATTCATTTTTTTAGGGCAAGAGCTACCTACTCAAAAGGCTTTGCAGTTTTTTGAGAAAAAGATTTTAGACAATTTAAGCACTATTTTATTTATATTTACAATAACTTTTACAAGTGTAACAGCACTTACATATTATATATTATATATACTAGCTAAAAAATCTTCTAAAAAAATCTTAGAAGAAGAAGTCCTACAGGGCAGCAAAATTTTAACAGAAGAACAACTCATAAAAATACAGAAAAAAAACAAAACTCAAGGCGCACCCGTAGGGCATAAAGGTGCTAAATTTTCGGAGATCTTTGAAACTCAGCATTGCTTTATCAGCGGTGCTAGCGGAACGGGTAAAACAATTTTGATGAGACGCTTATATACATATTATATAAATAATAGCAAATATGCAGGATCAAAATTTTTAATACACGATGTGAAAGGCGATTATGTACAAAAATTTTATAATCCACAAAGCGATTATATCTTTAACTTAAACGACAGCAGAACGTTTAATCTTAATCTATTTAATTATATAAACACAACGGCAGAGCTAAAAAGTATTGTAGCAAGCATAATTCCTCAATCGAGTAAAGAGAAAGATCCTATCTGGACAAATTCGGCACGCAGCATTTTAGAGGGAATTATGCTTTACTGCATAAAAACAAATCAAAAAACGAATAAAACTGTACAAGATTTAATTAAACTAGATCCCGAAACTTTAGCTACAAAATTAGCAAAAATTGAGGGAACAGAAGACGCAGTGACATTTTTAAGCACAGGGAGCGAAGGACAAATAGGAAATATTTACAGTAATTTTAAAAGTAGGGTAACTTACTTTACAAGCTTACCTACAGATGTAGACGAAAAAGAAGAATTAAATCTAAAAAAATGGCTAACAGACACAAGCAACACATCTACAATTTTCTTGTTAAACGATGTTAAAAATAAAGACTTAAATGCTATTCGTATTAGTGTCTTCTTAAATATTGTAATAAAAGAATTACTAACACTTACAGAAAGCAAAACAAGAAAAATTTTCTTTCTTTTAGACGAGTTTGGTAGCTTACAAAAAATGCAAAGTATAGTTGATTTATTGGCTTTAGGACGTAGCTTTGGAGCTAGAGTTTATCTGGGTATCCAGGAAATTCAAAGGCTTTATGCTATCTACGGCAAAGAACTTACGAGCACAATAGTAAACAACACATCTTCTAAAATAGTGCTAAGAACGAACGAAGCCGAAACTGCCGAATATATGGCAAGACTGATAGGAGAAGTTAAGAAAAAAGAAACAAACCTCACAAATACCACAGGAGCAGACCTTAATAGTAACAGAGAAGGCGCAAGTTTCGCAAATATAACAAAAGTGGAAAAAACACTGCTGGCAAGTGATCTAATGCACTTAGAAAACAATGTGTATATTTACAAAAATGGCTCATATCCGTGGGCAAAAATAGAAACAAAATTTATAGAAGAGATAGACAATTTCGAAAATATTAACGAAGCTTTTGTAGAAAACACAACAATACAATTTACACAGCCAAAAGAAAAAGAAACGGATGAAATCAAAGAGAAAAAAGATTATGTTAACTTAAACAATGAAACAAACGAAGAAATAGAAACAATAAAACAAGAAGACATACAAAAAAACGCAGAAGAACTTGCAGAAGAGTTTAAGGATTTAGAGGAAATAGCAACAGATGACGAAAACCTTGCAGATGAATTAGCAAAATTAGAAGAGCTAGAACAAGAACAAGAACAACAAATAACAAAAAAAGAAAATACAAATACAGGAGGCGGAAAAAAAGTAGGCTTCTAAAAAAAAATCCTCTTCTTCTTTCCTTTCAGGAAAAACAAATCAAAAATTTCACATGTGAAATTTCACAAAAAACAAAGGAGTAAACAATGGCAGCGACAATTGCAAAAGTAAGCGCAGCAGGGGCTAAAAAATATTATTATGAAAAAGACCCTATCTTTAACAATGACGGGAACGGCGAAAATTTGGAATGGAGCGGTAAACAAGCCGAATTTCTGGGGCTTGAAGGTGCTGTAAGTAAAGAGGAATTTGGCAATTTATTAGAGGGCAAAAACAAAGATGGAAGCGTACAGTTAAAGCAAGAAGAGAATAAGGTTGCGGCTTATGACCTTACTTTTGCTGCGCCTAAGTCAGTCAGTATTTTAGCTTTATTAAGTGGAGATGAAAAATTAATAGAAGCTCACAAAAAAGCTGTAGATAAAGCATTAGAATACGCAGAAAAAAACTTTGCAAATGCGAAGGTGTGGAAAGGAGAAGGGAAAAATAGACAAAGAGTTGTAGAAAATCAGGGCAATCTTCTTATAGCTAAGGCTCTACACTCTACAAATCGAAATTTAGATCCTCACTTACACACTCATTCTCTTATTTTTAATCAAGTTTTTGTCAAATCGGAGGGAAAATTTAAAGCTCTAGCAGCTCAAGAGTTTTTTAAAAATCAAAAAACTCTAGATAATATTTACAAAAGCGAATTAGCTAAAGAAGTGCAAAAACTTGGTTATAAATTAGAAAAACAAGAAAACGGCGGCTGGGAAATAGCTATAAAACAAGAACTTAAAGAGGAGTTTAGCAGCAGAAGACAAGAAATATTAGCTAAAGCAGAGGAAACAGGAGCAGAAAGTGTCAAGGAAAAAGTGCATATACAGCACATGTTAAAAGCGGAAAAAACGGATATAAACAAAGAAGATTTATTAAAAAACTGGGAAGAAACTATTAATAAGCATTACAACTCTAAAGAAGAGATGTTTCAAGAAGCAAAAATTTCTCAAGAAGAAAAAAAAATTTCACATGTGAAATTCTCAAGCGAGAAAGAAGCTCTTGAATATACAGCAAAGCTTTTAACAGAAACAGAAGCTGTATTTACAGAAAAACAGCTTCTTACTGCTGCAAGCGAATTAACTGCAGGGCAGTTTTCTTATTTAGATTTAAAACAGGAATTAGATAATGTTAAAAAGATAGGTCAAAAAGAAGATCAGGAATTAAAGCTTTTGGGCGAAAATAACAAGGGAGAAAAAGTTTTTACAAACAAAGAAATGCACGAATTAGAAAAAGAAAATATAAATATGTTAAAAAATCAAAAAAATTTTGAGGCACTTATGACTAAAGAAGAAGCCACAGAAGCATTACAAAAATTTGAACAAGAATTTTTTAAGTTAAATGAAGGACAATATAATACTGTATTTAATCTTTTAACTTCTAAAAATCAATTTAGCAGTATTCAAGGGGTTGCTGGGGCTGGAAAAACAACTATGCTAAAGGCATTCAACTACGCACTTAATTATAAAAATAATTCTATAAATGTAGATATTACGCTTTTAGCACCTACTAACAAAGCTTCACAGGGAGCGCAACAGGAGAGTAAAATAGGGGATAAAGAATTTAAAGCAAAAACTGTTGCAAAACATATTTTACAAGCTCAAAATAATCAAGAAGTTTCACATGTGAAAGAAGGAGAAAAAAATGTTAAAGATAATAGAGAAACTAAAAAAATTTCACATGTGAAATTCGGAGAAAATAAAAAAGAAAATAAAAAGTTATCTTCTGCTAATTTTACTGCTAAAAATAAAAAAAATTTGACTGAAGCTGAATTATACGTAAAATCGGGGCATAGTGTATTTAATAAAGACAGCAAAACTTTTCTTCTAAACGCAGCAAATAGCTTTGGAATTAAACTTAACAAAAATTTAGAGGGTGTATATGTAACAAGAGGTAGAAACAAAATTACAAGACAAACAAAAATTAACGCAGGGCAGTTTAGAGGAGCTATAAAAAGAGAAGAGATCAAATTTTTAGGGGATAGTATTAGCTATAAGAGTGATATAAAATTTAGAGATGGCAGCGAATATCGTATGCAGGTCGAAAATTGGAATGGAGCAAACAAGCTAATGGCTGCTTTCTTTAATGTAAAAAGCACAAAGATACAAGATACACAAAAAGGCGAAAACTTAAGACAGACAGAAGTTAACTTAACTGCTTTAAAATTAACACATAAAAAAGTAAACAAACAAAACGCACAACAAAGAAAATTAGAATTAAGTTTTGCTGGACTTACAAAAGTAAGTATTAACAAAACAAATTTCAAATTAAAAAATGGTTTAGAAAAAACTCAAACTGCTAAAAGTTTCGGTATATTGGGCTTTAATGTTACAACAATTAGAGAAGAACTTAAAGATAAAGAAGGTAATACAATAAGCTTAAAAACTCAAAAAGAAAAAAAATTTTTAGGTTTTACAATTAAAAGAGAAACAGAAGTTAAAAACATAAAAGATAACAGAGCAGATTTAAAAATTTCAAATGAAATTAAAGAAGAAAAAATTTCACATGTGAAATTTCAAGATAAAAATAAAAAAAATATTGAAGAAAAATCCACACAAGAATTTAAAGATATAAATAAAGAAAAAGCCCTAAAAATTGCAGAAGACAACGCAAAAATCCAAAAAAGCGAAAAAATGATAATAATAGATGAAGCAAGTATGTTGAGTGCAAGGGACTTAAATAAAATACTTAAAGACGCTCAAAGAAGTAATATTAGAGTTGTTTTTATGGGAGACACAAGGCAGTTACAAAGTATAAACGCAGGAAGAGCTTTTGAACAGATACAAAAACACACAAAAACAAGTCTTATGGACGAAAGCTTAAGACAACACACAAAAGTGGATAAAACTATTGCAGATAGTGCAAGAATGCAAGAAACAATATCTAAATCTTTTAGAGAACTGCAAGCAAACAACAGAATAAAAGAATTTAAAGATCAAAACGAAAAATTAATAGCTGCAGCAAAAGCAGCAACAAAAGAAGAAACTCTAAAAGGCAAAAAATTCGGTAAAGCTTACGAAAAGCAGGTAAGCTATAAAGACACTTTAGTTTTAGCAAACACAAGAAAAGAGAATAATCAACTAAATACTCTTATTAGAGAAGAATTAAAACAAAAGGGTATCTTAAAGACAGAAGAAAGCATAAACGTAAAAGTGCTAGAACAAAAAAATATGAGTGCAATTAAACAGGCAACTGCTGCAAATTTCAAAAAAGGTCAAATCATTAGAACTTTTAAAAACGATCAAAATCAAATGAAAATAGGTCAAGAATATCAAATAAAAGACATAGACAAAGTCAATAATACCCTTACATTACTTAATAAAAAAGGTAATAATGAAATAAAAATTAACGTAAAAGATTTTGCTGGACAGCTTAATGTTTTTGAGAAAAAAGATTTAGAATTAAGCAAAAACGACATTATAGTTATTACAAAAACAGATAAGAAACAAAATTTATTAAACAGTGAAAGAGGCGTAATTGTGAGAGTTGATAAAGAGAAAAAAACAATTGATGTGGATTTTGGAGACAAAGGAATTAAAAAAATTGATATGAGTAAGGGAGATATAGGCTTAGATTATGGCTATTCTCTTACAACTTATAAAGCTCAGGGAGTTACGGTAGATCGGGCAATTGTAGTAAGCAATACGAGCGGAAATGCAAGCAAAATGAATAATCTTAACAATTTCTATGTTGCTGTTTCTAGACAAAAGTTAAAGGTAGAAGTCTATACAGATAATACTAAAAAGTTAGAAAAACAAGTAGGAGTAGAACAACAAAAAACAAGTACACTAGATTTTGTAAAAACAACACAAGACTTACAAAAACAACACACACAAAACTTAAACAACTTAATAAAACAGGTAAACACACAAAAAGAAGGTATAAACACACAAACACAACAAAAACTACAAAAATTAGCCCAAAAAGCACAAAAACAACAACATCAAGAAAATGCCTATAAACAGGGAAAAATCGGCTTCGAAACAGAAAACAAACAAAATCAAGAAAATGTAAAAAATCAACAGGAACAGGCTAAAAATGCGAGGATACAGGCATTTTAGCCCCCTCTTTAAAATTCGCTTTATTTTCAATTTTTACATATAAATACTATAAAAAACAAAAAAAACGCAAATAAACGCAAATTTTAGCGTTTTTTAGCTATTCAATATTTTTTTTAAATAACAAAAATCTAAAAAACATTAAAAAATCTCTCTTCTTCTCTGTTTTTACTGCCTTAAATTTTTAATTTTAATAATTTTTAAAAGTGTATATAACATAAAAAAGGAGGTAAAAATGAAAGAGAGAATAAAACTAAGCGTAAGATTATTTTTGTTTTATCTTCGGGAAAAACTCAAAAAATTTTTCTGAAAAAGCGTATATAACTAATGTGAGGGGGGGTAACCCCCCTCTCAAAACAAAAAACAAAGGAGGTAGAATGAGTTTAGAATATTTAAAAACAGCTGTAAATAATTATAAAGTGTATGCAGACAGAACAGATTTAGAAACTAAAGAAGCTGCAAAGGAAACAGTGAGGTCTTATTTTTTTGCTGTTAAAACTTTAAATCTACAAGCTGTAGATACACAAATTTTATTACAAGAAATTAATAATGCTTTTAATGTTAACTTTACACAACAAGACATAAAAGCGGTAGAACAAGAAATTAAGCAAAAAGAATTAGAAGATCTACAGCAACAACTACAAAAACAACAAAAAACTTCTTAAAAAATCTTTTAAAAAAAGTGTATATAACAACAAAAACAAGGAGGAAACATGAGCAAAGAAATTTTACAAGACGCAATAGACATTGTGAATAGGGATATGCAAGAAGCAACAAACGAAACAAAAGCAGTAAATGCTGCAGCGGAATACATAACAACGGTAGAAGAAAAAGGTGAAGAAAAGCTTGATAATAAAGAAATTGCAGAAACGTTAAATAAGGAATACAAAACAGATTTAAAAGAAGATGACATAGAAAAAATTGAAAAAGTAGTAGACGCAGAAAAAAATGGCGACATCGAAAGTGTCGGTTGGAGCGAAAAAAATAATGATGTAGATATGGATAAGATTAATGAAATTTATAAAGAAAACAAATTAGAATACAATGAAAGTCCCTTGAATAATATGTTTGAAAATCTAGCTAAAGAAATGTTTAATGAATTAAAAGATGTTAAAGAACAGAGTGATAAAATTATTGATAAAGAACAAGAAAGTAAAGAACTTCTTGATAAACATATACAAGAACAAAAAGATAAAAATTTTTTTTTGGGAAGTGGCGAAGTTGGCGAAAAAATAAAAGCGGTGAACGCTGCAGAAAATTATTTTTTAGAAGCAAGAGAAAAAAATTTTGATGTGTTAAGTAACGAAGAGGTTGCAAATAAAATAAATAAAAGTTTTAATGTCAATTTTTCTAAAGAAGATATCAAAAACATAAAAGAAGATATCTTAAAAGATAGAGAGAATACAAACATAAATACAAATGAAGATAAAGATATTAAAGAAACTTTAAGTAATTTTAAAGAACAAATTAATAATATAAAAGAAAAAGTTGAAAACAATGATTTAACAGAACAAGATAAAGAAAAAATTGAAAAAGTTGTTAATAACTTTGAAAAAGAACTTAACAAAATTGAAGAAAATATTGATAAAAAGATAGATGAAATTCTTGAAAAATTTGAAAATAATCAAGACGCTGATAATAAAAATCTTGAAAATAAAGAAAACGTTAATGAAAATGAAAGTAAATTAAAAGATTTTCTAAATGACGCTAAAGAGGCTCTTAAAGATGAGTTTGAAAATCTACAAAGTGCTTTAAATGATGTAGATCTACACTCAGCTCTAAGAAATAGCGATAATGTATTTGATCAAGCACAAGCAGAATTTTATGATCAGATTGATGAATTTACACAAAACTTACATAACAATAGAAATAATGAAACTACACAAGATAATAATAAAGAGAAATTTGTAGAAATTCCTTTATCGTCAAATGAGAAAAATGCAAATATAACAACAAATAACAGTGAAAGCATTAAAGATATTGAAAATAGCTTTGCTGCAACAAATGAAAATAGTAATAATAATAATGATATTATTGAAAAGCTAGACAAATTAGAAGAAAAAATTAACAGTCTTGAAGAAAAACTTGACAAATTAAATGAAAAATTAGAACAGCTTGAAAAAAACAATAACAATGAACAAACACAAGCTGTTGAAAAAATTGAAGAAAAAAATACAAATGAAAAAGAAACTTATAATGATAAAGATTTACAAGAGTTAGACAAACTACTAAATGAAGCAGAAAAAGTTGAAGTAAATAAAGATTTACAACAAGAAAATCAGACTAATGAACAAAATGAAGGCATAAGTAAAGAAACACAAGAAAAACTAGAACAAAAAGCAGAACAAGCTCAAGAAAAATCACAAGAACAAAGTCAGGAAAAACAAGAAGCAAACACAGAAAAATCTGCTCAAAAAGCTGAAAAAGAAGCAGAAATCGAAGCTTCTCACTAAAAATTTCAAAATTTTCTAAAATTTTTTCTGCTGAAATATCAAAAAACTATCATATTTTAAATTTTCTGCATTTTCTAATTTTTTTCTTTTTAAAAGCGTATATAACGTTTAAGCAGCAGTCATAAAAAACAAAAAAGCTGCACAATTTCTCAAACAAAAAACAAATTCAATTTAAAACTAGGAGGTGTATTATGAGAAATATTTTAACACAAACTCAAGCTCAAGAGTCTAAAAAAGAGCACAAAAACGGTAGAAGAAGCGGTTTTACGATGGTTGAGTTGTTATTTGTGATGATTATAATCGGTGTTTTAGCAGCAATTGCAATTCCTCAATTTTCTGGAGGTAAAGCAAGTAGTATTATTACGAGTATGAGAAGTGACGCAAGAAATGCAATAGCAACACTACAAAGCTATGCTGTACAACAAGGTGAAGATGTGGATTATGCAGATGTTGCGGATACTTATCAAGACACAAGCGATCCAAGAGACGGTGTTTCTGACAATGATAAGCCTATTAAATTAGCTCTAAGTAAAGAAAATACAATAAAAGTAGAAGCAAAATCCTGTGACGATGGAACTGCAGGGTATATTATAACTGTAACAAATCCTAAAGTTGACAAAGAAATTGACTACGATAGTTGTGTAGACGGAAAAATTAGAACAGAAAATAAAGCTGCTGCAGAAGAATAATTAATTTAACAGCAGCGTCCCTTTAAGGGACAACCTTTTATCACCCCAAAAAGGAGCAAATTATGAAACAGGAAAACAAAGAGCAACAAAAAAAATACATAAAAATGAGAAGCGGTTTTTCTATGATAGAATTAATGTTTGTAATTATGTTGTTGATAGGTTTAGCAGCAATAGCTCAAAAAACATTGTTAAGTTCTAAGGACACAGGAATTTTAGCGAGTGAAGTAAGCGATTTTAAAAATGCAGCAAAACTTTTGAATGATTATCCTGTATCTTCAGGGGATATGAGCTCAAAAACGTATGAACATTTAATGAGTACTTCTCTCTGCACTGCTACAGATAAGGATAATTCAGGTATTGCGGGAGATGCAGACGATGAAATTTATTGTAAAAATCATTATTGGGATGCACACGAATTTCCAATAGAATTTCCAATCTCAGAAAAAAATGCAATTCAGTTTAAATTCGGAGGCTACGGCAAATTTTGTTATAAGCTAAAAGTTTATACACAGGATGACAGTGTAGAACATAAAAAAGAAATATTTCAGGATTTTTGCACAGCTGCAAAACCTGTTATAAGAGATTATGATAGTGACAATTGGAAACAATAATGAAAACACTAAAACTCTTAACAGCTTATTCTCTTTTTTCTTCTTTTTTATTGTTTATTGTAATTACAAATATTATATTGCTTTTAAAACATACAAGTCTTACAACATTCTTTATAGTATTTGTAATTACATTAGCTTTAAATTACATAATAGAAAATTACTTAACTAAAAGATTAAAGGAGCTAAGATGAACAAAGTATTTTTAGCAATTATAGCACTAAGCCCCGCATTAGCTATTGTTTTATACCTTGTTTTTTTACAGCAGCAAAAATTAGATGTAAAAATGAATAATCAGCTTACGCAAACACAAATGCAGATCAACGATTTTGAGGCAGATTTTGCTAGAAGCGAGGCTGATTTTGCTAATACAGATACAGAGAAACAATATTATGTTAACAAAGCTAAAAAATATGAACAAAAAAATAAAGAAATAGAAGAGAGAATTAAAAAACAAAAAGAAAGACTAGCAAAACTTAATAAAAAGGCAGATAAAATTTTTAGCGATATGGACAAAGATTTTGACAGTATCGACAAAAGTTTAGATAATGAAAATTTTGAAAAACTAGATAAACAACTAAATAATCTCTAATTTTTTTTCTTTTTAAAAGTGTATATAACATACTACTTCTTCATATAATCTACAAATATTCTACATAATTCTACTATATATTCTTCTTTTTTTACTGCAATTCAAACAAATTTTTAAAAATTTTCAAAAAAAATCTCTAAATACTATCATATTTTGATTTTTAATACATTCTCAATTTTTTTTATGAAAAAAGCGTATATAACGCTTAAGCTGTAAAAAAAGCAGCCCAAAAAAACACAACAAAAAACAAAAAAGGAGTGACTATGAAAGCAACACAAATTTTACAACAATTCTTAAAACCAAAAGACAACAAAGGAGACAAAATGAACTGTAACTTATCATTTTTCTGCTATCAATGTGAAATGAGCGCACCTGGAGGATGCGGAAGTCATGGAGAGAGCAAAGGTGTTTGTGGTAAAGACGCAACAAAATCAAGACTTCAGGATATGATGATTTACGGTCTTAAAGGTCTTAGCGCATACAGAGAACACGCTAATGAGTTGATTAACGATTTAGGAAATGAGAAAGCTAAAAAAGTATTAAAAGAAATTGACGACGTAACAGCACAGACTTTATATTTTACGTTAACTAATGTTAACTTTAATTTTGACGAACACATTGCACAGCTTATGAAAGTAGGTAATGCTGGTGTTAAGGTTATGGACTTACTTAGCAATTTACATACAAAAGCTCTTGGTATTCCAGCACCTGTTACTGTTACTCAAAATAAAGCTGAAGGTAAGGGTATCTTAGTTTCAGGACACAACCTTGATATGCTTGAAAAATTATTAAAAAGAATTGAGGAAAGAGGCTTATCTGATAAAATTAATGTATATACACATTCAGAAATGCTACCAGCTCACGGATATCCACATTTAAAAAAATATAAAGCACTAAAAGGAAATATCGGTAAAGCTTGGTATGACCAGACTGATATTTTTAGCAAATGGAACGGAACATGTGTAGTAAACACTAACTGTATCGTCCCACCTGAAAAATCACCAAAAGTTAAAAACTACATTGACAGACTTTACACATACAAAATTACAGGTATTGAAGGTGCTAAAAAAATCGAAAACGACAATTTCGATCCGCTAATTGATCAAACTTTAGAACTTCCTGATATTGAAGGATTTGACAGCAATGAAAAAATCAAAACGGGACATCACTATAAAACAGTCCTTGAAGCGTATGGAGCAAAAGTACTTGATGCAATTAAAGAAGGAAAACTAAAAAGAGTATGGGTAATTGCAGGATGTGACGCTCCTGGTAAAAGAAGAAACTATTTTAGAGAATTAGCTCTTGCAGTGCCAAAAGAGCACCTAATTATCACAAGTAGCTGCGGTAAATTCAGATTTAACGACGTAGATTTTGGAACTATTCCTGATACAGACATTCCAAGATATATTGATCTTGGACAATGTAACGACTCAAACGGGGCAGTGCATATTGCATTAGCAGTAGCTAACGCTCTTGGAATTAAAGATATAAATGAGCTTCCTGTATCAATTGCTCTAATGTGGATGGAGCAAAAAGCGATTATTATCTTACTTGCACTGCTTAGCCTTGGAATAAAAGATATCTACGTAGGACCAAATGCTCCACAGTTTGCGAATGAAGATATTGTAAATTTCTTAGTAGAAAACTTTAATCTTGGAGTAATTAGTGGAGATATTAACAAAGATTTTGGAGAAGAGCTTAAATCATAAATGATTTTTTCTCTTCTTATTTTTAAGGAGAAAAAAATGAAAAGAGCTTTTACATTAATTGAACTTCTGTTTAGTTTATTGTTAATTAGCAGTCTTTTTGCGATAGCGATGCCTTATTTAAAAGAAAATACGCTAAACACGACAGTTATTGAGCTTAAAGACAATATATATAATATGTATAAAATGCAACAAAAGATCTACAGTAAAACAAACAGCTATGATGAAATTGACAGACAAACTCTTACAGACAGCATTGTTACAAGCAAAAAAGGCTATAACTACATTTTAAAAATAAACTACACAGTAGAAACAAAACCTATAAAATGCAATGAAAACGGACTTGACGGCGTTTACATTTACTTAAGAGACAACAACATCAATAAAACAGCTACAATAAACAGCTGTAACTATCCTACAAAAATTTCTCTCAACTAATCCCAGAATTTCGGGCATTTCTAACATTTATGAATGCTTCTTATTTTTTTTCTAAAAGTGTATATAACATAAAAAATTAAGGAGCAAAAATAAAAAATATGAACGCTTCTTATTTTTTTTAAAAGCGTATATAACGCTTAAGCAGTAGAAATGCTGTAACAACTTTCAACAAAAAAATAAACAAAAAAGGAGATAACGATGAAAACTTTAACAAAAATTTTAAGTGTAGCAGCAGTTTTAACAAGCTTTGCAACAGCAGGTGATCTAAATTTAACAAAAGGCTTAAGTATAGGTATAGAAAAAGGCTTACAAGATAAACAAAATGTAACAGTTGTAAACGTTAACAAAACAATTATAAGTTACGTTACTATTAATGTAAACGTAAGTAATAAAACTTATAAAGATTACAGCGTATCTTTCAACTTAGATAACTTTAAACTTGAAAACGGCGGAATAATCGGTGTTTCAAGCATTTATGGTTACGAAACTTTTAATGGCAGAACAACAGAAAATGTAACACAAAAAGTGCAGACAACAGATAAATATGGAGAGCCTGTAACAAAAGAAGTTACTACAACTAAAGATATAGACAAAAAAAGACATCAAATCTACATCGGTTTTAACGGAACTTACGTTGTAGATGAAAATCTAAATTTATATAATGAAATTAACGTTGGAACAAAAGCAGTAACATTAAAATTAGGTCTACAACACTATTTTACAAATCATATTTCTGCAGGCGCAGAAATATCAAAAAGATGGAACTACAACAGCGATTACGACAACACAAACAACGTGCTGTTTAATATCAGCTACACCTTTTAATTTAAGGATGTAACTATGAAAAGTAAAAAAACAACAATAATGCTAACGCAAGAAAATTATAAGAAAATAACAGAACTATCAAACAGATTAGCTCTTAGCAAATCTGCAGCACTTCGTCTTTTAATAAGTAATGTTGTAAAAAACAAAATTGCATTAAAACAAACAAAAGACAAGAAAGAAGTAAGATTTACTTTTGTAAGCGCTAAAGATTATCCTCATTTTCGGGAACTTCAAGCACAATATAAAGATATGAATGTAACAGAGCTATTAAATAATGTAATAGCGACTTCATATCAATCTTTTAAAATCTTTTAATGTAAATTTTACTACAACTATTAATCTTTTTTTCTCACTTTTTTTTAAAAAAAAGTGTATACAACAATAAGAACAAATCTTAAAATCAAATTAAAAGGAGATAACGATGTTTAAAAAAGCAATTAAAATTTTAAGTGTAGCAGCAGTTTTAGCAACAAGTGCAATAGCGGCAGATGGACCTAGATGTACGATTTATACATTCCTGGATCAGGGGAAATATTATATACAAAACATAAAAAAAACAGAGACATATACAGAATTAACAGGAGATTTTGGCAATAAGAATATATCTAACAAAGAAAAATCTATTCGAATGCAAACTACAATAGAAGGAATAAAAAGAGGAGCAGCACGAAGAATTATGGACGATTTAGCACTTAGTAGTATGTCCTTAAACCTAAAAGACAGAAACGGACAGACATTTACAATTAATTTGCAAGACGCAACACTAAACGCTTACAAATATTATTATGTACATTTATATAATATTCTTAAAGATAAAGATGATAGTTACAAAAAACAATTTGCAGCAGCAGCGATTGACATTGCTGATTTTCTGTATTTTGTCGCTGACTCTAGAATACGTGATAAATACATATATTTTGCAAAAGGTTTTTTAAATGCAAAAATACATTTAGACGAAATACCTTTTATATTTTTAGTTTTTTCTGAGGAAGCTAAAAATATGCAAAAACTTGTTAAAAATCCAAAATTTTTTGAATATAAATTTGGAAGCATAACAACAGGACTTGTGAGAGGATATATTGTAGCTCAAAGAGATAGAGAATTACGTAAATATATCCCTAAATCATTTTTAGATTTTGCTTTTTATGTTATTACAGGTAATTACAGAAAAGCAGATAAAATAATTCTAAAAGAAATTCAAAAAGGCGGAGGATTTACAGGTATTATGGAACATTGTTTACTACAACAGCTAAAATACATGGGGAGGAGATAAAGAAGATAACAAGAGTTTTGCAACATTAAATAATGTTGCTTCTTTTTTTTTCTTCTCTACTACTAAAAAACAAATCAAAGAAAAAGGAGATAACGATGTTTAAAAAAATATTAACAACAATTAGTGCAGCAATGGTATTAGCAACAAGTGCAATAGCGGCAGGTGCAGCAAGTGGACCTCGATGTACAATTTACACATTCTTAGACCAAGGAGAATATTATATGAAAAATATTAAAAAAACAGAGACACATGCAGCATTAACAGGAGACTTCGGGGATAAAAATTTATCTAATGTAAATAAAGCCATTCGGATGCAGGCCATGATAGACGGAGGAATAAGAGGGGGAGCAACGCAAAGAATAATGAATGACTTAGCACTTAGTAATATGTCATTGAGCTTAAAAGACAGAAATGGGCAAACATTTACAATTAATTTGCAAGACGCAACACTAAACGCTTACAAATATTATTATGTACATTTATACAGAATGCTAGAAACAAAAGATAAAAACTACAGACAGCAATTTGCAGCAGCAGCGATTGATATTGCAGATTTTATGCTTTTTGTTTCTACTTTTCCGAAAATTCGCAACCTTTACATAGATTTTGCAAAGACTTTTTTAAATAAGAATATACCTTTAAATTACACTCCTTATGCGTTTTTAATTTTTCTAGGAGAAGCTAAAGATATGCAAAAACTTGTTAAAAATCAAAAATTCTTTGAATATGAGTTTGGGAGCATAACAACAGGACTTGTGAGAGGATATATTGTAGCTCAAAGAGATAGAGAATTACGTAAATATATTCCTAGATCATTTTTAGATTTTGCTTTTTACGTTATCACGGGTAATTACAGAAAAGCAGATAAAATAGTTTTAAAAGAAATTCAAAAAGGCGGAGGATTTACAAGCGCAATAAAATATTGTTCACTACAACAGCTAAAATACAAAAATACAACAAAATCTAACAATAAAAAGGATATAAAATGAATTTAGAAAAAATAAAAATTATAGTAGAGCAGGGAGTAGCTGCTTTTTTAGTTTTTTCTCTTATTTTTTTATTTATTACATTTTTAAGCAGAGTTATTAAGTATAAATTTTTTATAAACAATTTAGATAAATTTGATACAGAAGAAGACTTAATTTTAGAACTGCAAAAAGGGTTACACTTAATTAGTAGTATTACTACAAATAGCGTGTACATCGGGCTTTTTGGAACGGTAGTGGGAATTTTAATTACTTTACAAAACATTAATGTAGATAAAACAAAGCTTGTAGCAAGTTTAGCGCTTCCTCTAATTAGTACTGCTGCTGCAATTGTTGTAGCGGTGATAGGTAATTTTATTTTAAATTATTTAGAAGAATATGCAAACAGAGTTTTAACTCTTTATAAAAAAGAGGCTAAAAATGTTACAGAATAGTTTTTTTAAAAAAAAGGACGCAATTAATATTGCTCCTTTTCTAGATATTATGTTAGTTTTGTTTGTAATTATTATTGTTGTAGCTTCTTTTAACAATAGAGATACAACAAATTTAGAAACTCAAAAAAAATTAAAAGAATTAATTACAAAAGTAAAAAAATTAGAAAAAGAAAATAAAGAGCTAATTGCAAAAAATAAAGCTTTAGCACAAGAGAATTACGCTTTAAACAAAAGACAAAAAGATATAAAAAAATTCATGAGTAACCTTACAGTAAAAGTTATTCTTTACGAGGATTACATAAAAATTAACAATGTTAAATATTCTTACAAAGATTTTAAAAATTTAGTAAAAAATAGAATTATTCAAAAGTTAGATATATATTATGCTAGTGACAAAAAATCATTAGAAAGAATAAAAGAGATCAAAAATTTTTTAAAAAAAATGGGTTGGGATTTAAAAGCAACTGATAAAGTAAACACAACAAAAATAACAAATAAAATAAAAAAGAAGAAAGATGATTTTGATTTTGACGATAAAGATTTTAATGAATTTCCAAAATTTTAAAAAATAGATATATTTTTCTTTTCTATTTTTTTTCTTTCATCTTCTTTCAAGTAGTGCCAGACACTCTTCAAAACAACCTCTCTTTTCTCTTTTTTACTGATATAAAAACAAATATGTTTAATATTGTAACAATTAATCAAAAATGTTGTTAAGTTTTTTAAATTTGCAAGAGATTTTGTTAACGGGTGGGTTTTGCGGGTGGGTTTTCTATCTTCAAAAGTGCTTAAAACTACCGAAATTTAGGGGTTTTGAAGCAGGACTTCTGGCGTCCCCGGCGCGATTTGAACGCACGACCTTCGCCTCCGCAGGGCGACGCTCTATCCAGCTGAGCTACGGGGACAGGAATGAAATTATATCAAATTTTTACGATAACTACAACGGCAATAACAT
>Ga0256838_1000215_pt1 | contig 40569 bp, 41 predicted proteins | sample 4571419metaG_FD_185978 | JGI IMG/M metagenome (GOLD analysis project Ga0256838, IMG submission 185978) | Hydrothermal vent microbial communities from Guaymas Basin, Mexico - 4571-419 | ecosystem: Environmental > Aquatic > Marine > Hydrothermal vents | place: Mexico: Guaymas Basin | collected... | reverse complement strand
GGCTTCAAACCCTCTGCGACCCAGTTGATACTATAGTTCTTGACGTTTGGAGGTAGAGTGGATTCGCGCAACCAGCTCAGTATACGGTCCTGTAGCTTAGGTAGGTCAAAGAACCAGTGCTTGGTCTTCCTAAACTCCACGGGGCCGCCACATATAGCACAGCGCGGGTTCTTGAGTTCAGTGGGGTGTAGTAGACGGCCACAGTTATCACACTGATCACCATGAGCCTTCGGGTAGCCGCAGTAGGGGCAGGTTCCTACAACAAAGCGGTCTGGGAGGAACATCTTGTCACGGGGACAGTAGGGCAATGTATCGTACTGTTCAAAGATGTAGCCGTTCTCGTACAGCTTCATGAAGAACTGTTGTACGAACTCCTTGTGTACGGGGTTCTCTGTGCGCGTGTAATTATCAAAGCTTATCATGTATTCCCTGAATAGCTTTGAGACATACTCATGGGCTTGATCGGTCAGCTCTTTTGGGTGGACGCCGCGCTTGATAGCCTCTATCTCTATAGGTGTTCCGTGCTCATCGCTCCCGCTCACAAACACGACATCCTCGCCGCGAAGTCTTAGATAGCGGGCGTACACGTCGGCAGACAGTATGGAGCCAACCAGGTTCCCTAGATGCGGGACATTATTCACGTAAGGCCATGCTGACGCGACTATCCATTTAGCCATGTTGCTGCCCCCTCTCCTCCGCCTCCCTTGTGCCCGATCTTAGAGCTAACAGTGCCAACCAGCCGGTCTTTATACCCGTGCAAAGCCTCACCCAAAGCCCTCCAGAGAGTAGCGTTGTGTGACATGAAGGGTGAATAAACTGTGGCGAAACATCTGTCAGTAGGTAATCTTAACCTGGACATGTATATTGTGGTCGAAAGCCTCCCAGGCCCTGATGAGAACGCAATAGCAAGGGACGCCTATATCGGGCCCGGCGGTGCAGCCGCGAACTATGCGGTAGCGGCTGCACGTCTAGGAGACCAGCCCTACCTGGTGGCCCACACGGGACGCCTGCTTGAAGAGCTCGGAATAACCGCCAGGCTCCGCAGGGAGGGAGTAAGTCTAGACTATGTAAAGATACATGATGACCAGATGCCGGGTCTGGTCATTGTCCTCGTTACAGCAGGCGGCGAGAGAACAATGATAACGATGAGGGGTGCAAACAACTTACTACGGGGCGACGAGGCACAGGGAAGCTTCAACGTGGCTCACGTGGCCAGCCGTGGGCCCGACGTGCTTCAACGTGTGTGCAGTAGTGTCGCTGCGGATTTCACAAGCTACGACCCAGGCGCCTCAAATACGTCGAGGTATCCTGATAAGGTAGTAGAAGCCGCAAGGAAGTGTAGCGACATCCTTGTCCTCAATCGCGCCGAGTACCGCCACATAGCAGGCACCAACAACATAGATGTAGCAAGGGACTTGCTGGGCGGCAGGCTCCGCATGATCTTGGTTAAGAGAGGCGCCGAAGGCGCCGTTCTAGTCACAGCCGAAGAGGCCTACATAGTTGAGGCTTACCGCGCGGGCCAGGTTGTGGACACAACGGGGGCTGGCGACGTGTTCATAGCAGCATTCAACGTCTACCTGCTCAGAACGGGTGACCCGGCTAAGGCGCTTCAAGCGGCCTCAATTGCTGCCGGGATAAAGGTGACACGCAGGGGTGCACAGAGTGCGCCTAGCCGAGAAGAGGTTGAGAGGGCGCTCCGTACGAACCCTCCGAGAGTCGCGAGAAGACGAAGAGGAGGAGGCTAATGCAGCCCTCCGCATAGACTGTAGGCTTCCTGACGGAAGGTTTTGCGCGAAATGCTGCTACGAGACACATATGCCGCTAACACAGGAGGACATCAGGAGAATAACGTCGCTAGGCTATAGGTTGGAGGACTTCGCTGAACGCGGCCCGGATGGCGTATGGTATCTTAGGAACATTGATGGTCACTGCGTGTTCCTAGACCCCAAGACGGGCCGGTGCCGTATCTACCAGTGGCGGCCTCTGGGTTGTAGGCTCTACCCGCTCGTCTATGATGTAGAGTCTGGAGAAGTTACTGTAGACCCGGAATGCCCGAAGGCAACGTCAGTAAACAGAGACGTTGTCAAGAGGCTAGCCCCAAAACTGATTAAACTAATAAAGCGGATATATGGAGAACTCCCGCGGTCAGCTTAGCTTGCCCTCCTTGCGGAGCCGATAGACCCTATATGTTGGTGTAACCGTCCTCGGGTGATTGGCGTATACGTCGTCGACACGCTTGACGGCCGTGTTCATGGGTGCTCCCTTAACACTCTCAGGGTCCCTGTATGCCTCCTCTGCTATCTCCCTAAGCGCGGCAGCATATTCCTCTATAACGCTAGGGGGCTCTGTCTCTGTGAACTCTATCATCAAGGCCTCCTCGACTATTAGTGGGAAGTACATGGTTGGCGCGTGGAGGCCTCGGTCTAGCAGGGCTTTTGCCACGTCGCCTGCCGTGACACCGGTTTCTCTCCTAAGCGGCAGCGCTGAGAGAACCACTTCGTGTTTGCGTGGTTTTTCTGGGCCATAGGGGAGCTCGTAGCCTCTGACACCCTTCATCAAAGAGACGAAGTAGTTCGTGTTGATGACGCTTTGTAGCGCGGCCTCTCTCAAGCCTTTGCCGCCCAGCGCAGCTATGTAGAAGAAGCCTTTCAGCAGGGGCACAATGTTCCCATAGAGAGCCCTCACTCTGCCTATGCAGCGCTCGCAGCTATAATCCCAGTAGAAACGGTCGCTATCCCTCTCCAGCAGAGGGCGGGGAAGATAGTCTACTAGCTCGCCTTTAGCGCAGACAACACCAGCTCCCGGACCTCCTCCCCCGTGGGGGGCGGCGAACGTCTTATGGATATTCAAGTGGACTACGTCGAACCCCATGTCGCCGGGCCTCACTATACCCATTATACCGTTGAGATTGGCACCATCATAGTAGAGGAGGCCTCCGGTGCCATGCACAAGCTCAGCAACCTCAAGTATCCTATCCTCGAATATGCCAAGCGTATTCGGGTTCGTCAACATTATACCGGCTGTACGTTTGCCTAGAACCGCCCTAAGCGCCTCTAAGTCCATTGTACCATCGCTACCTGTAGGTATCTTCACTATCCGGAAGCCCGCCATCGCGGCACTTGCCGGATTCGTGCCATGCGCCGAATCCGGCACTAGCATCTCAACTCGTTCCACGTCGCCACGGTCAATATGGTACTTTCTGATCATTAATGCCCCCGCTAGTTCGCCTGCTGCGCCGGCGGGAGGCTGCAGGCTGCACCTATCCATCCCCGTGAGCTCCGCCAGCCACCTCTCAAGGAGCCACAGCGCCTCAAGCAAGCCCTGCACGGTATCCTCGTCCTGATACGGATGGAGCCACTGGATACTCATTGTGGCGACGAGCTCCTCGCTTATACGCGGGTTATACTTCATTGTACATGAGCCGAGCGGGACGGGGCCAGTGTCAACGCCATAGCTCATCTGGGTCAGGCGCGTGAAATGCCTAAGCGCGACGTTCTCCGGAAGCCCCGGCAGCTGCAGCTCCTCGCCCCTAGCTAGGGGGCCCAGCTGCTTCTCCGGCGCGCCAACTATCTTCTCGAGAATATTGTCCTCGTCGGCAAAAGGTATGGCTAGGCCCTGAGAGTTGATACTACCTATTTCATGGATAAGCGGCTCGTCCCATCTAGCTTGTCTCCACTCGCGTGGCACGGAGCAACACCTTGATACTAGTCTTGCAGGGTTGAGGCCAGCTTGTCCACAAGCATGTCTATATCCTTCATAGAGTGAAGCTCGGTAACGCAGAAAATAGCGTCACCTTTTGAGCCTAGCCCGTACCTCGCTCTTAGGGGTAGGCCAGCCAGAAGCCCCTCTGCTGCAAGCCTCTTGTAGACAGGCTCGTAGTCTACGTTAAAGCGCACAGTAAACTCCTTGAAGAAGGGCGAAGTGAAGAGAGGTGAATACGCGTTAAGGGACTCGGCAAGTCTCTTAGCAAGGTAATGGCTTCGGAGCCAGATAGTCCTAGCCAGCCTCCTTAGACCGCTACCGCCAAGTAGCGCCATGAAGATGGCAGCCCGTACAGCCATAAGTGCCTCGTTCGTCGTAATGTTGGAGGTCGCTTTCTCGCGCCTAATATGCTGCTCGCGAGTCTGCAATATCATTGTGAACGCGTGTCGTCCGTCAACGTCGCGCGTCATACCTATGAGTCTTCCAGGCAGCTGGCGTAGAAGCCTGCGATCCCATCTCACAGCCATTATGCCTAAGCCCGGCCCGCCATAGTTGAGGCCTAGCCCTAGCGGCTGCCCCTCTGCGACGGCGATGTCGGCGCCAAGCCTTCCTGGAGGTTTCACGAGCCCAAGGCTCAACGGCTCAAAGACATGTACTAAGAGGCTGTCATGCTTATGGGCGATGTCCGCTATGCGCTCCATTTCAAGCTCGAGCGCTCCATAGAAGTTAGGCGAGGGCACAATAACAGCCGCTGTCTCATTGTTAACAAGTCTTTCGAGCACATCAATATCTATCGTGTAGGTGTCCTCCATCATGGGTACAGTTATGAGCTCCACGTTCTTGCCGAGCAACCACGTCCTAAGAACGGCCATATACTCTGGATGTAGAGTTGAAGCCACTACGAGCCTGTGCCTCCGTGTCACGCGCAGAGCCATCAAAGCTGCCTCGGCCACAGCAGTACTCCCATCATAGAGCGAAGAGTTCACGACCTCTAGCTCTACAAGATCTGCTATGAGGCTCTGGTACTCGAAGAGCGCCTGCAGCAGCCCTTGATTAATCTCTGGCTGGTACGGCGTATAAGCCGTTAGGAACTCGCCCCTAGAGACAATATAGTCAACCACAGAGGGCACAAGATGCGGACAATAGCCTCCGCCAGTAAATGGCGGCGGAGTTCTATACAGCCTATTCCTCGATGCAAGCTTGAGAGCGATACGGCGGAGCTCCTCCTCAGAAAGTACGCGCCCATAACCGACCCTCGGCGGCTCTGAGAGAATAAGCTCTGAAGGTACATCACGATATAGCTCGAGCGGGTCAGAGACGCCTATAGCGTCTAGCTGGCGTTTGCGCTCAGCTATGCCAGGCACCCAGTGATGCGGCTTATCCACACTCGGCCCCCAGGATGAGGCGATTCAGAGAAGCAGACACGAAATATTCGCTTATTGGCCGTCCCGGGGCATGTCCTAAGACGGTAAAGGAGGCTCAGCTACCCCAGGGTAGCTCTGCATCACTTGTCAGCAGGCATGACTCGCTTCATCGCCCTTCCACTGTATGACTGTGCAGCGCGTAATAAGGGTGTCGTAGCGGGCTAAGGCCTAGAGGGATAAGGGAGCCGAGCCAAGGCCCGCAGCGTGGAGCCGCCGCCGGGATTTGAACCCGGGACCCCCGGCTCCCTCGGAACCCGCGGACACCACGGGCTGCTTACGAGGCCGGTGCTCTGCCGGCTGAGCTACGGCGGCGCCAGCCGTCAATAGAGACGGCCACAGCCTCAGGGGGTCTATAGGCTTTTATGAAGTATCCTCTGGGCTAGTCTGCTTCAGACGCCCCGGGAAACCATATACGCTGGCGGCCTTTACCTGTTCAGCCCGCAAGGAGCAGAAACTAGGGGCCGATGTGGTGACACGCAGGCCTAGTAGGACCCTGCACTGCCGTGCGGGGAGATGCTAGGGCCCGTCCACGACCGAAGGCCCCGTAACATGTTGCTTATGTGTCAGCGCTCAGCCCTGTTCCTCACGGCCCCTCAGTATAGGACGCCTTCTTCACCGCAGAGCCGTACGTTGTTGGTTCGTTCTTATCAGTGGAGGGTTCCTCCTCATAGGGGCTCGGCGAGGCTTATTCTTCATCCACTACTCTGGGGCCTTCTAGCCCGTCAATACAGTGCCTGTGGCATACGTCCACGGATTATAATGACTTAGGTGGTGTTGAGAGGGCTGCAAGGGGAGAGCTCCCAGAGTTCCTATATTTAGGGTTCGGGGGCTGAGCCGCTGTAGGCGGGTGTAGACGCTTGCAGCCTATGAGCGAGAAGACGATGTTAATAATGGGGCAGTTTTTCATAATAGTGTTGGCGCTTGTATTGGCTTTCCAGCCAAAGCTCTACACTGTCGCGATAATAGTGTACTTTGCTCTAATATTTGGTGTAAGCATGTTCAGGGCTAGGAGAGGTGCTGGCCAAGTCTCCAGGGAAGAGATAATCAAGGCCCGGACTCTCTTCAAGGAAGACAAGGCCATCGAGCTGGCCCTAGAGGACGAGGATTACGTAAAAGCAATGTCTAGACAAGCGAAAGCTATGCTGATCCCGCTTCTGCTCTTTCCGCTATATATAGCGATATTCAGGTACATACCTACTATCCAGAAAAGCCTAGCTGGCTCATCAACTGATCCAAGACTTGTAACATTCCTCGTATGGCTTGGAGCATTTGAGGCGATGTTCCTCCTTAACCAGGTTGTTAGGAGGCTTACTGCTGGAAAGAACGCAGTTGCACCGCTAGTACCCGGCGGATACCGTGTAACCGACAAAGGCATTGTATTCAAGGGCGGCTTTGGGCAGGTGATAGGCTTCCCCTTACCTGATGGTAGCAAAGTGAGGCTTGACAGCGAGAAAGGCTATGTAGAGATAAGGTTGCCGAAATCGGCTGCCCCGATAAGGCTGTACAGCAAGAGAGCACGAAAGCTCTACGATCTCATAGTCAAGTATGGCCTCCGGGAGCAGAAAGAAGCCAGAGAGGAGAAATAAGGCTTGTAGCCCTAGATCTTCTGCTCTATAACCATCCTGTACTCGAGTTCATCTATGTCAGCGCCCTTGCGTAGCAGGTCAAGTAGCGTTTCTATCCTTTCCTGCTCCTTCTTCCACTCGCCGGGACAGCCCTCGCCCAGTATGATTGGCTTGTCTAGCCTGGAAAGTAGGACGACACGGCTTTCAACCTGCTGTGAGAGTATCTTGTAGCCTGTCATGTCAGCGAACTTCTTGGCAAACTCTAGTACCTCCAAGTGCTTCAGCATATCAGTTTTTGATAGACGGTGTCTGGCAGCTCCAACGTGCATGTATGACTTGAACTCTATGTATGTCGGCTGCGATATTTCGACGAACCTTGCCCAGGCTTTCAAGGCCTCTTCGTGCATGTTAAAGCTTCTAACCAGCGTGAACCTTATCACCGTCGGGCTCGAGAAGGAAGGCAGCATCTCTAATGTCTCAAGTGTTAGCTCCCAGGCGCGCGGAACGAGGGGTCTTGTGAAGTAGTTGTAGCTCTTCTTGTCCCATGCCTCAATGCTTATGTATAGCTGGCTGGGTTCTTCATCGAGGTTCGCTAGTATGTCCGGTCTTACGCCCCTTGTGACCAGAAATGTTGTCATCCCTCTCTTGTGGTACTCTTTTATGAGCTCGCCTAGGCGGGGATAGAGTGTCGGCTCTCCCGTCAAGCTAATGGCTACATGCTTGGGGTCCATAGCTTCCTCTAGGAGCTTCTTGTCGGCCCTTGGATGTCCCCAGTAGCCCATTAGGCTCTCGCGGTGAGCCTCTATGCTGCCCTCGGCTATGAGGTCGGGATCATCAACCCACGGTATCTTTGTGTCGTCCCACCTCAGATTGTCTGTTGGCCGTAGCCGCCAGCAGTGCAGACATGCGTTCCAGCACCAGAGCGCGGATGGGCTCATCTGAACGTCACGGTGACTGGCTATACCGTAAAACTTACACTTATAGCAGAACCTACGTTCCACTATAGCAGCGTGTGTCCAGTGGCATTTCTTGACAACGCTGTGTCTTCCTACTATTATGTAGCCCTGCTTCTGGAGCATACGGTAGAGGGTCCGATAAGGCTCTGGGAAATCGTCAATACGTAGCTTCCATCTTTTCCCGCGTACAGTTCTAGGCTTGAAATCCATGACGCCCTGCTCCATTGGCTCCCCCGAGGATGCTACACGTAAACGGTGCTGGCCCGAATATGTACTAGCAGGCCGCTAATGATGAGACTATGTTGGTGCAGAACGAATATGGCGAGTCGAGAGGGTGATTTCGAGAAGCTGCTGAGCAGGTGTCTTCTATGTCTCAGAGAGCCTAGATCAAAGCGTGATTATGTATATGTACTTCTCTCGGCTGTCCCGGCCGGTGTGGCTGTCACGTATAAGGTCTTAGCAGAGCTCGTGGAGTCCTCGCCTAGAGCCATAGGGATGTTCATGAAGTCTAATAGGTGTCTCGTCTTGATACCTTGTCACCGTGTTGTCGCGTCTAGGGGGCTTGGCGGTTTCTCGAGAGGAGTCCGGTTTAAGGAAAGGCTGCTTAAGCTTGAAGGATGGGATGGGTCTAGGGTGACAACGGTCGAGGAATATTGGTCTTTGCTTACACGTGAAGGCTCGAGGTTGGAGCTTAGCTGTACGGATGATGGCGACCTTTGGGGCTGAACGTCAAACTGTGATGAGCTTGGCGGAGCACTGACGCTACCGGCTGTGAGGTCAGCCCTGGCCACTTAGGTCATCCCGGCTGGTGCGACACTTGTGGTCCCAGTAGGGTGTGTATACATCACCCCTGGTTGTTGCCTGAGGTGATAGGAGTAAGCCTAATAAAGGGTTGGTGCGTTGTTTGGGTCATTACATGGTGTGTGGCGGGGTAGCATAGCGGGGTAGGGTAGCCTGGTAGCCCGCGGGGCTCATAACCCCGAGGTCGGTGGTTCAAATCCACCCCCCGCTACCACTGCCCCATACCGCCCCACAAGGGGCGGCCCCGCCGCCACGTAACCCGTGAATACAGCTTCTCGCGTCATCATCCCCTATCTATTCCCTTCACTGTACACCTCTTGACTGGCAGCTCGTCATTATAGAGACGTGCGACACCCTTGCCAGGCTCAAAGTCTAGCCCAATCGCGCGGACCACGACGCCGCTGGCCACAGCCTTGTCTAACAAGTCCTGGAGAAGAGGGTCCACGCCGCAGTTCGGCATAAAGTACCGAGCGCCGGGGAACGCGGCGATAAAGACGAGATATGCTCTATAGCCTTGCCTAGCTAGCTGGGCAAGCTCTTCTATGTGGCGACGGCCGCGGGGGCTAGGTGTGTCCGGGTAAAGCGCGCCGCCGTCACTGCTGGCGAGTATAGCGCTCTTAAGCTCGATGAAAGCTTGTTGGCCGCCATGGCATGTAAGCAGGAGGTCTAGTCTCGAGTTCTCTACCTTTACGTGGCGTCTGATAATGCTGCACCCGCGTAGCCATCTTATCAGACCACGCTTAAGTGCGGATATGAAGGCCTTTTCCTGGCTCTGTGTATCCACTAATGCATAGCCGTTCCCGTACTCCACAGCAAGAAGGCGAAGCCTTGTCTTCACAGGGCGGCTGAGCGGAGTACAGTATGCCTCTCTGCCTTCTACTAGGACATCCACTAGCTTACCAGTATTAGTGTTATGTACGCGTACCCTGCCAAGCCCATCGGCATCAGCTATTACGGTAAACCTGTTAGCTCTCTCTACGAGCCGGCATCTAACCAGTTCCCTGAAGTAAAGCACAGCGGTAACCATCAGCATGCACGCTCTTCCTCGGCCTATTCTAGGGGTTTAGCTATACGCGGCGCTCTTTACTTCCGTTTAAGCGAGTCTCCCGCCTCCCGAGCCTTTGTAGACTCTAGACCCAGGGACATTATTGGCCTGGACAAGCCACGGCATAGTAGCTCTCCCAGCGACTACATGTGTCCGGCCAACGAACACCTCAAAGGACCTAAGACAGATCCTACGCAGCCTACGTGAACAGATTGTGCTTGCTGGGCTGGCGAAGCCTGTCTGGGTTCTCTGCTACCGCGATAGATGCTGCGCCTACACCCCTCTACTGGGCTGTGTGAGTGCCTGCAAGAAGCCAGGTATGGCGGCACTTGGCGGCAGGCCTCTAGCGGGACGCAAGACCACTAGGGGCGCCAAGGAGGGTAGCGTCAGCAAATCTAGAACGGTACAGCCTCAAGAGACGTCCGCAGCCCTGCTTTATACGGGTGGGAGTGACGAGGGCCCCACCCTCTACTTGGCCACGGCTATTGACGACATACCTGGCGATATTGAGTGCGAAGGAGATGGATGCAGCTATGCCTACCAGAATGGCGTCACTGTAGTGTTCTATGAGGCTCGGCCGGCAGGCGAGGTAAATGCTCGCTACGGCACGTTGAGTACCAGCTTGCCGCCCGTGAAGCCCTGTAGCTCTACCAGTTACGAGCCTGTGCTAGTCAAAATGAGACGTATCAATAGCGTGGTTATGAGCAAGTCCAGTAGCATGACGATACTAGTCCTGCAGCTTCGCGAGAATAGATGTACGCCTCTGCTCGAAGTTAGGGTCGGCTCGTGTAACGTTACATACGTATACGGGTCCCTTGCGGTGAGGCTGAGTCCAAGTAGAAGCCTCGAGATACGTACATTAGCTGCGGCTTCTGCCGGCGGAAGCGGGCGCTGGAGCACTCTATGGGGCGGACATGGTTTACAGAATGCTTTAAGGATCTGCTTATCGTGCACGTGCTGCATAGTTATTGACCTTGATAGGGTTCGTGCGGGGCCCGGTGTCTGCCTGCCTGTACAGATATATGATGGACCTTATCCTCTGATATATGATGTCGTGGAAGAACATGCCCTCAGCGCGGAGATGCTGAATAGGAGGGCTATAGAGCTACTTCTTGGTGTCGCCGTGCGGGCTGGCTTGAAGCTTTCTAAGCTGCTTGAGAACGAAGTCTCTAATCTCCTTGAGGCTAGGAAGATCAACGACTATGCTGCCATCCTCGACAACTTTCTCAAGCAACGGTTGGGCTGAGCTGCAGTCTCCCGGCACAGAGCCCCAGGGCACTATACGCCTATCAAGAGGATGCTCGCTGCACTGATACACTTGCTTCATTCCAGGCAGTTTGCCCCGCTTGGTGATAGGAACCCAGCGGTTACCCCTCTTAACCTCAACAATATCCATGCTTATGTCAACAGATGGTGGGAACGCGATAGATGTACCAACGCCAAAGCCGTCAACAACGTCCCTTAGATCCAGTATCTTATCCTCGTCGAGTCCACCACTTACAAATATCTTAACATGTTTAAAGCCATGCAGATCCAGTGTCCATCGGACTTCTTCGACAATCCGCCTCATGTTGCCTCTCCTACTGCCGGGGGTATCCAGTCTGACCCCGTAGAGTCTCTCTCTAAGCGTTTCAGCTGCGAGTAGAGCCTCAAAACGCTCATCGTAGAAGGTGTCCACAAGCATAATACGTGGCACGTCTTTCTCGACAACCTCGTCAAAGGCAAGCCAAGCCTCTCTAGGATCCCCAAAGACTATCACAAGCGCGTGTGGCATTGTGCCTTGGGGCTTAATGCCTAGGTAGCTTGGCGCCTCAGTGCCCGAGACGCCATCAACACCGCCTATATAGGCAGCCCTGTCAGCCATAGGAGCCAGAGCTGGATGCAGCGAACGTAGTCCGAAGAAGAGCACAGTCTTATCGCCGGCGGCAAGCCTAATCCTGGCTGCCTTAGTTGCTATGCTGGTCTCATGGCGCAGGACGCCAAGCAATGCGGTCTCGAGCTCTGCAAACTCGCAGTAAGGCCCCTCTATGACCAGGACAGGCTCTTTCGCCCGAAACAGGCTCCCCTCCATCATAGCGTAAACGTTAACACGCCGGCCCTTGAGGATAGCAAGCGCTTCCTCGAGGCCTGCGAACACTGCCCACTCGTAGCCACGAGGCAGGCTATAGGAGTGAAACTCGGCACGTACCTCGACATCACACATGCCGCGTGTCTCAAGGATGCGCCTTGTGCGTGTGAAGTAGACGTCAGTTATGCGTCCAGCCAGTATCTCGTCGACGCTAGCAGCATAGACGCGCGGCTCGCCACTGGGCATAGGCTAGTCACCTTACGCCGATGACCTCCACAACCACTCTCCTCCTACGCGGACCATCCATCTCGAGGAGTATAATGTTCTGCCATGTTCCGCGGATGCACCGTCCCCCTAATAGGGGGAAGATACGTGAGGGGCCTATGAGTGCAGCAGCAAGGTGAGCGTGGGCATTATTATCTATACGGTTATGTCTCCACGGGTATCCGGGCTTGGTTAGCTCCTTAACCAGGTCTAGGTAATCTTGCATCAGGCCAGGCTCGGCCTCGTTAGCTATAATGGCGGCAGTCGCGTGTGGCACAAAGACGATACAGACACCGTCACTTATGCCGCTCCTCCGAACAATATCCTCAACTCTATCGGTGATATCGACAGCCTCGAACCGCGAGCTCGTAGAAACATAGAACTCGTCAATGAAGACACGGCACACAACTCATCACCCCAAAGAGGCATGTGGCCTCCTATCTGCGAATCTGGTGGCTCTACCCTCTTTAGAGCCGCATGTTGTGCGCTATTCAACATTGGCCTAATTGCAGCTAGGTGCAGCAATACTGAAGGATAAATACAGCGCCTTGGGGTAGCTCCGATAACGCATAGGGGGTCCCGAATGAGTGCTACGCTAGTAAGTGAAGCAAAGAAACTAATAGCCTCTATCGAGCGGAAGATAAACGAGATAGAACGTGAGCTAGGCGACCCGCTGCTCTATCTCGATAAAGACAATTTCGACAAGGTGTTGTCAAAGTATCGTGTTGTCGTGGTAGAGTTCTCGGCCCCTTGGTGCAATCCCTGCAAGGCATATACTCCTGTATTCAAGCGTGTAGCGAGGAAACTTGCATCGCCGGAGAAGGGAATAGTCTTTGCATACCTTGATACGGATAAGGCTGCGGAAATAGCGGACAGATATAACGTGGAGAACATACCCTCAACAATAATATTCGTCAATGGTCATATAGCGGATGTGATTATAGGTGCCACCCAGGAAAGCAAGCTAGAAGAACGTGTACGCAATATAATCAAAGAAGTCATTAGAGAATAGATGTGTTGAAGCCCCTCACGGCCGCACTATCGTAGCGTTCTATTTTATCCAACAATCCAATAGCCAGAGAGGTTCGCTACTTGCTCGTCGGCAAAGGGGGAGGGGCATCATCCCTCCATGGGTGCACGGTCTGCCTGGGGACAGCGCTTCCTCATCCAAGGGTGGATGACTTGGTGCTCAGTTAACGGGTGTATTAGGCGTATATGGCGTAGCGGTGTAGCGGGGGCCCGCTCCGGCCGTGCGTTAAGGGATGGCATGAATAAAGCTATATAGATACTGTTTCTCGTGGCCGCTGCGAGAAGCGGCGTGATGATGACAAACGTAGACGAGGTGCGGAGAAGTGAAGAAAGAGGATGGCGCTGAGCCTAGAGTACTGCCACTTCTCGGCTTTAAGCCGTTGATAGGTGTAGTGCACCTGCCGCCTCTCCATAGACCGGGGCGGCCTGGCACAGACATAGAAGACCTCATAGACTATGCTGTAAACGAAGCGTTAAAGCTGGAGAGGGCTAGCTTTGATGCAGTAATAGTTGAGAACTACGGTGACAAGCCGTTCCACATGACATATACTGGTGACCACACTGTTGCATCTCTGATGACGGCTATAGTGCGGGAGGTTTCGCGTAACACCTCGCTCATAGTGGGTGTGAACATCTTACGCAATGATGGTGTCGCCGCTCTATCCTCGGCCTTTGCTGGAGGGGCACGCTTCATCCGCGTCAATAGCTATTGTGAGACGAGGCTTACCCCAGAAGGAATAATGAAGCCCATAGGTGCTTACGTCGAGGACATAAGGTTAAGCATTCCGCGGTATATTGCTGTGTTTGCTGATGTTGACGTAAAGCATAGCTATGGTCTAACACCTGTTGAGCATGCGGTAAGGGAGTGCATTGAAAGAGGCTTTATGGATGCAGTTGTTGTTAGTGGCTCGCGAACAGGTGCGGCACCAGACCCAGGATATGTTGCGTCTATCCGTGCCTTGGCTTCAGGGAAGCCTGTCATACTGGGTAGCGGCCTAACACTTGATAACATAGGTCTCTACTGGAACATAGTTGACGGCTTCATAGTCGGCACTTCTATCAAGATAGATGGAACCGACTCGCCGATAGCACTTGAGAAGGCTGTGGCGTTGGCTAGAAGGGTGCGTGAACTGAGGGCAAATAGTGTATATAACGTGCCCTTGGGAGGACGCTATTCTGCGAGAAATCCGGCCTAGCAGCCTATAAGCATGGAAGCAAGGAGAGAGCTCTAACATCGCTGCTCCAATGGGGCTATTGAGGAGGTGCGATACTGTTATGGTAAGGATAATAGCTGAGTTAGAGCCTTCAAAGAATCGTGAGAAGTTAATAAGCTATCTGAACCGGCTGGTAGCCAACGTAGACGCTGTCGACATACCCGAAGTGCCTATGGGTAGGCCTATAGCCAGTGCTCCTGTGCTCGCGGCGCACTTCAAGGCTATCTACGGTGACACAGAGTTCATACCACACATACGGGTCATAGATGTTAACCGTGTAGGTTTACTAAGTATTCTTGGGGGTCTTCACGTGGCTAACATTAGAGAAGCTGTTCTACTAAGAGGCGATGATCCGGTAGAGGGGGTAAAGGTGGAGGACATAACGGTAGAGGAGGCTGCGGTTCTGGCCAAGCAGCGGCTCAGAGGCAGGTCGCCAAGCCTTGGTGCGATGCTAAGCATACGTTACCCGCTAAGCATGATAGAGCAACGTCTCAATGCTTCATTAGATTTCTATATGGTGCTTCGCGGCCTGCATAGCTATGAGAAGCTTGTGGCTGTAAGCGGTCTTGCAAAGAAGTATGGGAAGAAGCTCTATGCGTACGTTATAATAGCTAGCGATAGGAACAGAGCCATGCTGAAAGAGATGCTCGGAGACCAGCCTGTCTATAACGTAGAGGATGTGGAGACTGTTGTAGAAAGGCTAGCACCGCTTGTGGATGGAGTCATTCTGTCCAGCCCAGGCGATAGAGAGGCAATAATCATGGCGGCACAGCGTCTCTACAGACGCTTCTAGCCTGGCATTCCCAGCTTACTCCTCAACGGTTCTCGGTGCAACCACGTATCCCTTCTCTGTCTTTGCAGCATTCGATAATGCCTCGTCCCTGCTAAGCCCGGGAGCCGGTGTGTCGTCACGTAGCTTCCCTTCAGCCTCCAGTGGGTGGTATAGTGGCTCAACGTCCGTCGTAGGTGCGGCAAGAAGCTTGTCTATGAGCTTACGCATCGAGTCAAGCCTCTTCTGTAGCTCCTTGGCTTCTGCATCGTCAAGGCGTAGCCTCGAGAGCCATGCTAGGTGTTTAACGTCTACCATGTCCCCAGCCTCCTCGCCCAGGGAGACGGCTCCGAGTGCTCCGTAGGGTAATATCTGTAGCACTCAGGGCTGTGCAACAGCACGGAGTCCCATTGTCTTCGCTACGTATGACGCAAAGACGTGGGCGGCCTCTCCTCCTCGATAAGCGTCGACTACTAGAAAAGAGGGTCTCGCCTCCTCAACATATTCAAGGAGTTGGTTGAAGTCCGCGTGGTCGCTAAATGATACTATCCAGTCGCGAGGACCTACACGCCGGTAGGGCGAGCGGAATTCCCATCCGGTGAGCAGTATGTTCACTGGGCGGCCGTCGCGGCTTAGGCTGTGCCTCCTCCTCCACCTATTGTAGTGCTCGAACTCTATGTACCAGCCGCTTCTTCTAACCTCGATGCACTCGCTTGTTGAGGATAAGACATAATCGCCTACACGGTAACCATGACGCTCAAGCACCGTTATGGCTTTCTTCTTCCGGTGAGGCAGTATGAATGGCGCAGAAACGCCCATTCGACGCAGCAAGAGCATAACCTCCTCTATTTTGCCGTTGTAGCCGAAGATGCGCACAGGGCCTGTCATGAGTGCCTCGTTCACTATGTCTGCAAGGAGGTACTCTATTTCAACCTGCCAGGGTCTCCTCCACGAAGGCATGCCGTATGTCGCGTCGATAACGAGTACATCAATATCCTTCAAGATATCGGTGCCGGGTAGTTTGAAGTCACCAGTATAGGCTATGCGTGTGCCATCGGGATGCTCGACGAGGACCTCCGCGGCACCGGGCACATGGTTTGCGCGATAAAGTGTCACACGAAAGTCCTCTATCCGGAGCGGTGTGTTGTAGCTAACCTCGAGTCGCTTGTTAAGCGGTATGCTGTAGCCATGTGCTGCAAGGAGGTCAAGCGTTAGAGGCGTACCTATTATGAGCAGTCCCTCCCTCATTGATCTTCTCAAATCAACTATGTGGTCCTGGTGTATGTGTGTCACTATTCTCGCAGTGAGGCCGTTGATATGGCCGTCAGCCACTATATTGTTAGCGAGAATTATCGCGCCACGCATACTAACATAGCTGCGTTGCCCCAGTACTGGCTGCATGGCGTTTCAGCCTTGAATCCTTGCCTGTCGGAGGACGATGACTTGTGGCCGATGTAATACTCGGCTGCTGTGTCTTCAAGTTAAGTTTTGGCTCAACTCTACAATAACGCGGTCCGCGTTTCTCGCGCAGCCGGTATTACTAGCGTATATTGATGCTTCTAGACCGCTAGACACCGAATCTGTACGTTAACAAGTAGGGGTCTAAGAGAGTAATTTTTAACTCGGGCCGGCAATGTGTAGAGCATTTGGAGCGGTGGGACTATGCTGCTACCGCCTCTGACTCTGGAGGCTAGGGTACCCCGTAGGTTCAAGGAGCTAGCCGCTGCTGCGCAGGGCAAACTAGGCGGCATATCGGGCCTCGTAGAGTTCTATAAGGATATGCTAGCGGGTGCTGCGAGCCCCGGCGAGGAGCCCAAGAGGGTAAGCGAGATAGTCGGCGGCATCGTACGTGTTGAGATGCTAGGGGAGAAGTACGTCGCTTTGAAGAACTTTGGTATGAGTGACCTCCTCTACTACCTCAGAATGATGCAGAGCTTCGGCCTCGTCAAGGTGATAGCGTATAGCGAGGCACCACGCCGCCTCAACGACGTGGCGCTGCAGCGCACAGTACTAGGTGAGACAGTCTTCAAGGCTGCCGACAGGCCTGAGGCTGCTGCTATGTTCGGCTTCTATATGGGTATAGTGTTTGACACGCCGGCACGGCACGTGCTCTTCGTTGGGCATAGGAGCGAGAGTATAATCGATATAGCACTTAACGAGAATTTCAGAAAGGCGTACGCCTACAACACGGTTCTGAGCGGTCAGGTGCTGCTCCGCGCTAGCGCCGAGCAGATGCTTGCTAGTGGCCGTGGTAGACCCTGGTACGAGCCCTTCAGCGATCTCAGCGGTATAGTAGCGCTCCTTGGCGCCCTGCAGGCTGCCAAGATAAGGCCTAGTCCCGACAAGATACTTGGCATACGTGTGTTGAGCAAGATAAAGAAGCAGGTGCTTAAGCTAGTCGACCCTTACGGCGACTACATGCTGCCTAGAGGTACGCTGGTGCTTGAGCTAGATAAGCTAATCAATGAGCGCGAGGAGGACCCTGTGACTGGAATGAAGTACGACGAGATAGGCGTCGGGATGGCGAAGGACATAACCTGGTTCCGCGGCAAGATACCCAGCCGTGCCTACAATGCCCTCGAGGCAATAGCAAAGGCGGTCAAGGAGAACCGCGAGGAGATAAAGAAGGAGCTCGAGCAGCTCTTCAACCTAACCTTTGGCTTCAAGAAGGAGCAGTAAAAGCTTCAGGGCAAACCACAGAGGCCTAACCCGACCTTTTTATTGGAGCTATCTTTCTTGCTCCCATCTAGTCCTGCTTCCAGTTCCTGAGGTGGCCACTCTCCGGCCAACTGTGCCGGCTTACTTACGTATCCCTGTCACCTTGCAGTGCATGCCCTCTATTGGCTGTGTTCTGTGCTTGAAAGACACGTTATGCTTAAAAAGGGGAGGGGTTCTTCCAACCACTACATGGCTAGGAGCCCTGGGCCCGTAGCTCAGCCCGGCAGAGCGCCCGGCTCATAACCGGGTGGTCGGGGGTTCGAATCCCCCCGGGCCCACCACCCGCTTCTTGCTAACCAAGGCAGTTAGTCCGTGTTGTCATGCTGGTTTTCTCGTCCGGTGCTGCACGGTTTCTAGTGCCTAGTAGTAGTAGTGTCTCTTGGTTTGTCTGTTGTGCTCCGGGCGGTGCTCTCAAGAATTGTTGATCGGCCGAGAGGTGTTGGGCAAAATTTTTAACAGCCTGGCTGGTTGTCTTCTCCCCTTCACCATGGCCGCCGGGTTGTGGGTTGTCTCGGTGCCGCCGTAGCTCAGCGGGTAGAGCGCCGGGCTGTTAACCCGGTGGTCGGTGGTTCGAATCCACCCGGCGGCGCCACTCTGTTCCTCTTCTCTAGCATCTCTTTGCCCGTGTACAGGCCGCTTCATGGTTTCTGTGGAGCTCCTGATGTTGTGGCACCTGGAGGTGGCTGAGTGCTGCGGAACGCGGAGGCGCTGTGGGGTCTACCAGTTCTCTGGCTGCTTTATAGCAGGGGTGGCTGTCTCAATCGGGGGATGTTGGCCTACTTACTGGGTGTCGATGTAGGCACTGTTAGGAGGATGCTTTGGGGGCTGCGAAAAAGAGGCTATGTGAGTGCTGAGGGAGAGCGGGCCTGTCTTCTGCCCCAGGGAAGGCCCCTGGTGGAGGACGTCGAGGCTGTAGGCTGGAAGCGTAACAAGTTCGTTGCAGTAGCGGGGGGCCTGGCCATCTACGTGGTTTTGAGGGCTAGTGGTGCGCGGGCACGTCCTATCCCGCTGCAGCTCGCCTGCGGGATTTGTGTCAAGCTTAGCGAGGAAGGCGAGGACATACGGCGTGTGGCTGCTGAGATGGGTGTGGCTGCGAAAACAGTCTCATACGTGGCCAAGGCCCTCAATGTGTTGGGCTGTCCAGGGCCTGGCTGCCTGCTAGATTGTTGCGTGGTCTCGGCGTCTGCCCAAGGGAGTGCCAGAAAGGGTTAAACCCCCAGTCCGGTGTCCACTCTCCCTGCCTGGGTTGAGCCCCCGGCTGACCCGCGTATGCGGGGATGAGCTACATGGTGGGCCCAGAGAGAGGCGTATGGGCCCGTAGCTCAGCCAGGCAGAGCGCCGGGCTCCAGACCTAGCACCGGTCCACGTAGGCGCCGGGTCTGTCGATGCGCTCGATGAGAGGGAGAGACCCGGAGGTCGGGGGTTCAAATCCCCCCGGGCCCACCATGTCATCTTCTATATCCCCCGTTCGGGTAGAGACCTCGGCCTCCTTTCCTCTCAAGCAGCGCGGTCGCCGCCTCCTTGTCTCTACAAGAGCTCCTTGAAGTCAAAAGATCTGGGCCAAGGTCCTATGAGCTGCCCGGAGCTCAGAAATACCGCTGGTCGGTGCCACCGCGCTCATTCACGGTATATTGTTATGGCAAGAGGATGAGGTGGAAGGAGATTGTCTCGGATAAAGGACCCTGCCCTCGCCGAAAGGGGACGGCTCCAGGTAGAATGGGCCGAGCTGCATATGCCTGTTGTTGCGCGCTACATACGTGAGAGGTTCAGCTCCGAGAAGCCGCTTAATGGTGTACGGGTAGGCGCAGTGCTGCATGTGACAAAGGAGACGGCGGCGCTCGTCCGTACCCTTGCGGCGGGGGGTGCCCAGGTTAGGCTCGCGGCTAGCAACCCCCTCAGCACCCAGGATGATGTAGCGGCTGCGCTTGCGGCCGAGGAAGGGATAGAGGTCTGTGCTTGGCGTGGGATGGGGGAGGATGAGTACTTCTCCTGCATAAGGTGGGTCGCCGAGTGGGAACCGAACATTGTCATAGACGATGGTGGTGATCTTCACGCACTTCTGCATAAGGAGTATCCCGAGATAGCATCCAGGGTCTGGGGCGGCACCGAGGAGACGACTACCGGCGTAATAAGGCTCCGTGCTATGGCCAAGCAGGGTGTTCTAAAGTACCCTGCTATTGCGGTTAACGATGCGTACACTAAGATGATGTTTGACAACCGCTACGGTACTGGACAGAGCACCATTGACGGCATATTGAGGGCAACAAACATTCTCTTCGCGGGCAAAGTTGTCGTAGTTGCCGGCTACGGGTGGGTTGGTAAGGGTATAGCGCTGCGAGCCCGTGGTATGGGTGCTAAGGTTGTAGTCACAGAGGTTGACCCAATAAAGGCCCTCGAGGCGGCAATGGATGGCTACCTAGTCATGCCAATGATAGAGGCTGCCAGGATAGGCGACATATTCATCACGGCAACCGGCGACAAGAAGGTCATAAGGCGTGAGCATTTCGAGGTAATGAAGGATGGGGCTATACTGGCCAATGCGGGCCACTTCAATGTCGAGATATGGATACCCGACCTTGAAGCATTGGCTGTCTCCAAGAGAACAATAAGGCCCTACGTGACTGAGTACCGGCTAAGAGACGGCCGTAGACTCTACCTGCTCGCAGAAGGCCGCCTCGTAAACCTGGTCGCAGCAGAGGGCCACCCAAGCGAAGTAATGGACATGAGCTTCGCTAATCAGGCCCTCTCTGCCGAGTACCTGGTCAAGAACCGCGGCAAGCTACAGCCAGGCCTCTACCGCGTACCCAGAGAGATAGACGAGACAGTGGCGAGGCTAAAGCTGAAAGCAATGGGCATCGAAATAGACACACTGACTGAGGAGCAAAGGGAATACCTACAGAGTTGGCAGCTAGAATAACGCAATCAACAGTACACGCGTTAACATGGTCGAAGCTCATGGATATTAGACGCACGGACATAACCCCATAGTTATTTTGGGCACAGGGCTCACCTCTGAGCCTCAACCGGCGGGGCCATGAAGCCCTTACAGCCGAGCCGAGGCCGTCCTCGAGCGGCCCGTGCGGAGTTTCGCCCCTCAGAGCCCCGCTCACTGCTTTGAATAGTCTTCATCCTCCCGCCGATGAAGACTACGCCAGCGTCTGACCCCCGCCGGCAGGTGGGGTGTGGTGAGTGACTTGGCTCCGAGGCGTCTCCTAGCCGTCGCCTGGCTCCTCGGTAAGCTTCCATGCGCGCTTTGTGGCATCGAAGTAGACGAGGCCGGCCTCTTTTAACCTCTTGAATAGCTCGTACTGCTGGCCTGTTAATAGTATCTTTATCTCGTCCTCGTTGGCTGTGGGCAACTCGGCCAGCTTCTCCTTGAAGTTCTCCCAGAAGGTTGGGTCTATAGCCACGCGTTCGCCGCCCAGCTCAAGTATGACCGCCCCTTCGCGTCTAAGCTTCTCAAAGAATGCGTCACGGTCACGCAGCCACTGCACATCATGTTCGAATACCACGCCCTGCTCTCTAAGCCGGTCTATAGCTGACCTACGTCGGCCATGCGCACGGTATTCTCGCCGTTCGCCGTGGAAACCTGCCACAGGGCCACTCTGGTAGCTAGTGGCCTCTCTCGGCCCAACGGGCCGTTCCCTGGTCTTTTCCTCACGTGCTTCAAGCTCCTTCACTTTCTCTTCCAGGGTCTCTAGCTTCTCCTGGATCCCGGCAAGTCTTGCCTGTATCTGGTCTATCTTGGCTGTCCATGGGTTTATCATGTCCTGGAGTCTCCTCTCAAGTCTTGCCTGTATACGTTCAAGCAGCTTCTCGACATCAGGACCCTCGATTTTCACAACCTCGCCCTCCCTACGGAGTATCTTCTCGAGCTCTTCCCGTATAAGACTACGTATACGTTCGGCTTCGTCTCCATAGCCTAGCTCACGTAGCACGACGGCGCGCACATAGTCTGAGACCAGGCTGTAGCCGCGGCGCTCAGCTCTACGGCGAAGCTCGTCATAGATATCGTCCGGCACTGTGAATGCAACGATTCTTGTCAAAGTCAGTAACCACCCCGTGAAGTGCCAGACAGTAGCTCCTCGCTGCCTAGTAAAACTACTGTAGTGAGCCCCTGCGCGCCGCGGAACGTGTGGACAAAAATAGCGCCGATACATAGGCGGCTGGACGGGTAGCTCACTTAGTAGGCATGGAGGGCTTGATGAGGTGGCCGCATTGAGTGGCATCATTGTAGTACTCTATGATGTGTCGAGCGCGCAGAGGCTGATAGACACGGCTAAGACGGTCTTTGGCCTTGGCTTTGGCCACCTCGTGGTCGTCAAGGCCTATGGGGCGGCTGCCTCTAGCGGCATAGGCGAGGCAAACCGAATAGCCCTTAAGCTCGGAAAGAGCATCGCAATTCTCCCAACGCTAAAAGACTTCTTTGAGATATACAACCCAGACAAGATAATAGTCATTACCAGGGATTACGGTGAGCCGCTGGAGCTAGACGACATAGCGGCGAAGATATGCACGGCCACGAGGCCGGCCATAATATTTGGCGGGATAGACCCAGCGCCTGGCAAGGAGGCGGCCGCGGCTGGCGAACCGGTCTACATAGCTAATACGGTGACTAGGTTAGGTCCAGTCGCCGAGGCTGCGATAGTGCTTCGCGCAGTGCAACAGAGGTGCGGAAAACAGGAGCCCTCCAGCAGCCAGTAGCTAGAGAACCCCTTGTTCAAGGCGACACCGGTCACCCATTCCCCAGGAACCTTAGGACCTCCCTTGCTATAGCCTCAGCCAGCGGCACCGGGACAGCCTCCCCAACCTGGTTATACTGCTCGTCACGGCCGCCAAGGAAGACGTGATTATCGGGAAACCCCATTAGCCTCGCCTGCTCCCTCACCGTAAGGAACCTATCTTCATAGGGGTGTATGAAGCGGCTGCTACCAAGTATTGTTGGCGCATGGCGCCGGGGATCAAGCCGTATAAGGTTTGGCAGGCGGCGTCCCTCGGCTCCCTCGTAGTAGATCATCGCCTGGCCCCATTTGAGCCTGGATATTCTGCGTTGCTTCTTGGGCGAAAGCGGTGGCGGCTCGTGGTTGGGTACATTGCGTGTACCCGGCTCCGGCAGGCCCCGTAGAGCCTCGCGTACAGTTATTGTTCTCCTTGCGGGTCTGGGCCGTAGGGGGATGTTTGAGACGAAGACACGTAGCCGGTGGCTTGGCGTACCATGGTACTCTGCTAGTAGCTTATTGAAGTATATCTCGGGGTAGCCGGCCTGGGCGAATACGCGTCTAATCTCTTCCTCTACGTCTAGTATGCCAGGGACGTTCTCCATGACGAATACGCGTGGCTTAAGCTCTCCTACAAGCCTAGCGAAGTGCAGTACAAGCTGCCCCGCAGGATCCTCGTATAGACGCTCTGCGGGGTCCTGCCGCCGGCGCGGGTTAGCGCCGGTATAGGGCTCGCAGGGAGGGCTACCTATAACTACGTCAGGTTTACCCACGAGCGCTTCTACTAGTGCGCCGCTAATCTCCTTGATGTCCATGGCTAGGGCTACTGCCTCAGGAAAGTTGGCCTTGAAGCTGCGTATAGCAGCTGGATTGTTGTCCACGCCTAGGAGTATGCGGAAGCCTGCCCTCCGGAAGCCCTCGGCGAAGCCTCCAGCACCGCTAAAGAAGTCAACGAGGGACGGTGCGTCTCCTCGCACCTATATCAGCCTCCAGTATTGAGATGTATTGGCGCAGCAGCTCTATCCTAAGCTCTCTGTCTTCGTCGGGCTGGAGTGGCGACCCGCACCTGGGGCATGTGAATTCGTATTCAAGCGCCTCATCAAACGTGTAGCGTGTACCGTCCAGCGGGCATACGAAGTATTGTGTCTCCTCCTCGCTAGCCAGCAGTGTCCTAAGCTTCTCAAGTGTTGCCCTCTTGCGCGACACTATCACGCTGGGGAGGCCCTCGTAGTTTATGCGCCAGTAGAATATGATACGGCCCTTTTCCGGGTGGCGCTGCTTGCGGTAGATGACGAAGCCTTTCTCCGCCAGCAGGTTCAATACACGCCTAACTACGCTGCCCCTGAGCTCGCTCTTCTCTATGATATCGTACTCGGAGAGCTCTTCGCCCTCCTCATATAACACCTTGAAGACCTTCATCGCGTCGCGATCTATGAGCCTCTCGACGAGCAGGTAGAGCTTCTGGACCTCTTGGGCATCTGACAAGGCTCTCCCGTGCACCCCCTGATACTTTGTAGATGGTATAACTCTACTCCAGGCTTACTACCTTTTTCCCGCGCGGCGAGGGCTCTATACGCAGCTTTGCTCCAGGGAACTCGATTCGCAGCTCACGCCCCTCATAGAGCCTATCAAGGAATACGGCAAGGGCAGCTACCTCGCTATGAGGCTGATTCCCTATGGCTACGTTGTAGTCGGCCTCCTCGTAGTAGAAGGAAGGCACTTTCTCAGCACCAACAACTATTAGTTTTGGTCGCTGACTTTCTCTTATCTCACCTATCACGTCGTCAACATGCAGCCCATACATAGTCAAATGTATAACCTCGCCCCCCTCACTCTTCCACTTCCTCACATACTGGCGCCCGGACACTCCGCATTCGAGGTGCATCACGCCACCCCAACGCTCAAGCACACCCCGTAGCGACTCCATAACATGCTCGTCGCATATGTCGGCGAGTATGAAGCCGTTGGCGCCGAAGGCTCTGGCGACTAGGCCGACATGGGTCGTTATCCTTTTATCTCGCTCTGGTCGATGCCCTATCCTTAGCACGTATACGCGTCCATACCTCTCAGCAGGGTGGCTATACGGCATTTCAGCTCCTCCAAGCCAGAGCCGGTCACGGCGGAGACGGGTATAACGCCTCTCACCGCGGGATAGACAGATGAGGCCATCGCTTCGACGAGCCTGACTCGTCTCGCCAGCTCAGCGTCCTCGGCCCCAACTAGGTCGGACTTATTCGCGGCTATGACCATCGGTGTCCCTACGACGCCAAGCCTCCTCAATGTGTCAAGGCCCTCGCTCAACTTCTCCGCGAGCGCGGCGTCGTCCTCGCTGATATCCAGCACGTAGAGAAGAATGTCGGCGCTGACGGCCTCCTCTAGGGTCGAGTAGAATGCCTCAATTATTTCGGGTGGTATGCGGGAGATAAAGCCCACAGTGTCGACGAGCGCGGCACGTACGCCCATAAGGCTTGCGGCGCGAACCTTCGGCGAGATTGTTGTAAAGTACTCGCTCCCGGCGGGCTTCGAGAGACCAGTTAGCCTGTTGAATATGCTGGTTTTGCCGGCGCTCGCATAGCCAACTATAGCCACATGCGGCAGGCCGGCGCTCCTCCTCTTCAGCCGCTCGACGTGCTTCCGCTCCCTCAGCCGCTCCAGCTCACGCCTTATACGCGCAATCCTCGACACCATATACTTGTAGTACTTGTCTATGGCGTAACCGCCCGGCCCCAAGAAGCCTGGCAGCTCTCTCATCTTGGCAAGCCTAACCGCCTCCCGTATGAGCGGAAGCCTGTGCTTCAGCCTAGCGAGCTCTATCTGGTATTTTGCCTCACGGCTGCCAGCATGCAGAGCAAATATCTCGAGTATCAACAAAGTACGATCTATAGTCTCCACGCGGGCCCTCTTCACGATACGGAAATACTCGCGTGGCCGAAGCTCGTCATAGACAATTATTCTTGCATCCTCGTCGCCTCTAAGTGCCTCAGCCTTCCGGGCAACCTCCTCCAACTTCGCCTCGCTTAGAAGCCTGGAAGCACTCACCCGCCTATACCTTACAATATCGACGACACTAAAGCTGGCCGACTCTACAAGCGCATAGGCCTCCCTAAGCTCCCAGCCCGTCAGCCCCCTAGGCAGGAGTAGTAGCGCACGGCGAAGCCCCTGACTCAACGCTCCACCACACCGGCCCACACGTCTTTGATGGGAAGGAGTGTAGCTGTCTCACCCTAGCCTACGGAGACGGGGAGGAACCGGTTAACCCCTATAATATACGTCGCAGGCTTGGTAGTAAAAGAAGAGCGGGAGGCCGAAGACTAGCCGGCTATGAGGCTTGAGGGCGGTATCCCCGCACATAAGAGGCGCTGCGTGAGACTCTAATCCTCGCGTAGCTCGGCGACATCTCCGAGGGTTAGATAGAACTCCTCCCGTCGTGGCCCCTCTTCTTCCTCAAACTCTTCGGCCACCGGTTCTAGGAGCTTGACGCCAAGCACACGCTCGAGCCTCCTTGCAAGATCTATCGGAGGCACCAATGTGCCAGCCTCGATCCTCTTGATTACGTTCTCTCCGACCTTAACTTTTATTGCAAGCTCTTTCTGGGTCATGCCTAGTTTTTCGCGGGCTCTCCTAACCCTCTGAGCATAGTCTTCAACGACCTCGTACTTCTCTATGCCTCCGAGGCCACTACTCCTCCTCCGCGGCCTAGCGGGGGGCCTCTTCGCCGTAGGCCGTGCCTGGGACACAGCGGGCTTAGCCGGCTCGCGGTGGGGCTGCTCGCGGCGCGGGCCTGCGACACGGAGGCGCAGCGGCTCATCAGTCCTGGCTTTGGCGGCGCGGCTCATGTAGCGGCGGTAGCATCTCTCACAGACAACCATTTCGACGCCTTCAACTACTATGGTGTAAGCGCGGCCCTCTATGGGGGCGCCGCACATCTCGCAATATAATACCTCGCGTCTGCGAGAAGGCAAGACCTCCTACCCCCGGTGCTGTAGGGGTGCCCCAAGGAGACTATCATGTGGGCTTGTCCGGGTTCCCTCCTGGGGTTCGGGGCGCCGAGTTTCCCGGCTGGGACCTCCCGGGAGGAGTAGTTATTGGGGCGTAAACCATTATTTAGGCTTCACATGGTTTCACGGAAGTATGGTAGTGGTGACGCAAGAGTATGCACAGAGAACCCAGCGGGGGCGACGTGGAGGCGCTGAGGGACTACATTTATCATCTTGAGCGTCGTATACGTGAGCTTGAAGCTGAACGCGCCGAGCTGCGCCGCGAGCTGAGGAGATACCGCCTTGAGGTGGATAAGCTACTGAGCCCGCCCCTCATAGAGGCCATAGTACTATCTGTGCTGCCCGACGGCAGAGTTGTCGTGAAGAGCAGTACGGGCCCTAACCTGGTAGTAACAGTTTCAGCGAATGTTGATCCCTCAAAACTCACGCCCGGCGCCTATGTGGCGCTGAACCAGCGCGGCTCGATGATTGTGGAAGTGTTGCCGGAGCGTGAAGACCCGTACGTAAAGGCTATGGAGGTAATCGAAAGGCCGCACGTAACGTTCGACGATATTGGCGGACTTGATGAGCAGAAGCGCGAGCTCTACGAGGCTGTGATACTCCCATTGACGAAGCCTAGCCTGTTCCGCGAGGTGGGCATTGAGCCTCCTAAAGGCGTGCTGCTCTATGGACCGCCTGGTTGCGGTAAGACGTTGCTTGCTAAGGCTGTTGCGGCGATGAGCAACGCTACGTTCATCAGAGTGGTCGGCTCAGAGTTCGTCCACAAGTATGTCGGCGAGGGTGCAAGGATAGTACGTGAAGTCTTCAAGATGGCCAGAAGGAAGGCACCAGCGATAGTATTCATAGACGAGATAGACGCTATTGCGGCTAAGAGAATAGACATAGGTACCAGCGGCGAGAGGGAGGTGCAACGCACGCTCATGCAGCTGCTTGCTGAACTGGACGGCTTCGACCCACTCGGCGACGTCAAGGTAATAGCGGCAACGAACAGGATAGACATACTGGACCCGGCGCTGCTCCGCCCCGGCAGGTTCGACAGATTGATCTATGTCCCGCCGCCAGATGAGAAGGGCCGCTATGAGATATTCAGAATACACACGCGCAGGATGAAACTAGCGCCAGACGTGGACCTACTACAGCTCGCTAAGATGACCGAAGGCGCGACAGGAGCGGACATAAAAGCGATCGTGATGGAGGCAGGCTATAACGCGATACGGCGCGGCTCCAAGACTGTATCCATGTCGGACTTTATAGCAGCTATAGACAAGGTGTTACGGAAGCGGCGCCGCTACCAATACGACACACAAGACTACGTCGAGAACAACATGCTACAGCATAGCAGCGAGCAGAACGTAATGCATATCTAGGACTCTTTCCTGTCCCCAACGCCTTCCACGTCACTAGCAAGGGCGCGGTGTATCCTCCTATACCTTCGCCACACGCTACCCATTCTCTGCGCCATGGCCCGCCATTCTTTCTCGCTGACTTCCCTATAGTTCATCTCAACGCGTCCATCAGGTAGCACTCTGTAACCTGTCTTCACGTAGCGCTTGCCGCCCCTAGAGGCGAATACCGTGCAGTAAGTGAGGAGGCATACGATAGGTTTACTGCTTTTACCGAGCTTCTCTTCAAGCAGGCACCTTCCCCGCTCAACGTCAAAGAATATACAGCGCCCCATAGGCTCTGTGTCAAGGCGGTAGATAGTCACTTTGCCGCCCGGTGTCCGTATTCTCTCCCTCGGTTGGCGTTCCACGATCTCCCTAAGCTCCTGAGGCAGCATTCGAACCTCTACGTCGAGCATGAAGGCCCCACTGTGTATGACGCAGCAGCGGTTACATCCACTGGGGCACTCCATTCGGTAAGCGTCTCGAAGCGCACTTTCACCGAGCTCCTCAAACACTAGTTGATTAATGTGCGTACCTGGGGTTGGCTTGAAGACCGCGAGGAGACGACCAAGGCGTGGACTGTAATAGACACCTTTGAACCAGCGTTTGAGCCTCGCAGCCTCCCTCAGGGCATAGATGTTCCAGGCTCTATCCCTCTTCCTGGGCTCTTTGAGCACCCAGATCTTCGCCAAGCCCCTACGACCTCCCGGCAGTTGACACCCTCAGACGGTCAGAGCGGTTGCCGAGATACAGCAGCTAACCGCCCCACGGGCCTCGCACATAACACACCATACCCTAGACCTTAATTACGCCTGGCTCCTGTGTACTCCAGCGCTTCCCTGAGCGCTGCCCTCGTCTCCCGGCAGAGGCGTCTTCTCTCAGCAGCCTCTATGCTTGCTACAAGACTGCTTATGTTGTGCCAGCGGCTCCAATCACCATGGCTGCGGAGACCGCCGGAGAAACTCCGCGGTATGTGAAGAAGCTCGTGCACTAGCACACCCAGGAGCTTGCTGCAAGGTAGGCTGGCAACGTTCTCATATATGAGCTCAACAACGTAGGCCGGCTCACAGACACCTAGACGAACAAAAGGGCCTGGAAGTCCCCAGATGCGTGCGTACGCTCTGCTTTTCGAGCCGAAGCTTACCGCGCAGAACACCCTGTCGATTCTCACGTGCTCCAGTGCCAGGAGCTCCACAAGCCTCGCAATGACGGCCTCGAGCCTAACAGAGCGCACATACCTTACCCTCGCCATGCCCCTACACGCTCAGAGAGGCATGGCTAGGCCCCCTACTGGGGTGCGAGAAAACGTATCCGCGAGGCCGGGGCCAGATGTCGACGCCCCCTCTACCGTCTCTTGGCCCTCTTTCTTCTCTTGCGTTCCTCTTCCTCGGTGACCTCGTAGGCTTTGACGCCGACGCCCAGCAGCTTACGGAACACGGCATCGAGGAACTTTACGTGGAAGCCCCTCTGGCCCACGAAGGCGCCGAACTCGCTGCTGCGGACACGGACAGCCAGGAACGGCCCCTCGAAATCTGCATCCACTACGTGCTTGTATATCCAGCTCACAGGGTGTATAGCCCGTATTATATTCGTGAAATCGAGGGTCAGCTCGACTGCGCGTAGGCGGAGCTCTGTGTCCTCCTCTATACGCTGTATACGCTCACCGCCGCGGCCAACGAGGCGACCCAGGTAGCCTTCCTTCACCACTATCAGTGCATCGGGTACGTGCTCGGCAGTTATACCGAACTGCTTCTTCGCATCAATGAATTCGACGACTGTTATCACGTCAGCATCCGGCGCATATATTCGGGCTGCCTCTACAACCTTCTTCTCGACATCGTTTAGCGGCCGGTTTCTCATCCGAAGCTCTATGAGGAGCCTTATTCCCCTCCTCGCGCCCGGCCTCACAATGTCCTTAAGGCCGAGGTCGACGACACGGGCCTTCTCTTCCCCGAGCAGGACCTCCCTCATAACAGTGGCGCCGTCTCTTTCAGTACCATGAGGCTTCTGGAAGACGGGATCACCCGCGATTATGAACTTGCTGTTCCGGCCTATCCTCATTAGTATCTCTATGCTGCTCTCGGGCGGTATGTTCTGCGCATCGTCAAGGAAGATTATAGAGTCGTCGAAGGTGCGTCCGCGGAGGTAGTGTGTGTCAGCAAACACCACCTTGCCCTTCTCTATGAGCTCAGCAACCTTGTCCCACTCAACGAAACCAGACAGTATGTCCTTGAGGTATGCAGACGCTAGCTCGTAGTACTGCTCGCCAAGCTCCTGCGCGGTAAGCTCCTTCCCGGTCACGACATCGACAACAGGCCTGGAGATTATCAGTCTCCGGTACTTGCCTTTAATGACTGCATCTATTCCGTAGAGGACCGTGAACAAGCTCTTCCCGCTCCCAGTTGGCCCGAATAGGCCTACTATCTCATAGTCGTCGCTAGTTAGCGCCTCTAGCATCTCCTCCTGCCCAGGACTCATGGGCTTAAGCTGTTCAAGCACACTCACGTTCTCACTCATGGTGTTCACCCCGGGGCGACGACCTCTATGGATGCACAATTTTCGTGGGAAGTCAGGTAATGTATGGTTCCGGCCTCGCTGCCGCCCCTATAGGACCCCGAAGCCAGGCCTACAGCCTACACAGGTAAACCCCTTTATCAACCCTGTCTCATGGCTAGGCTTGGGGTGATAACGTGATAGACAGCTGGGAAGATGAAAAAATGGAGGCGTGGCGACGGATGTGGGAAGACCTACACATAGGGTACCTAGATGAAGACATAGTGGATGTGTTAGTTGAGATATTCCTTAGGCCAGGTCTATTCCCGAAGAGTAGCTGCTCGGGGCGCATAACATTAATCGACAGCAATTATCCATGGCTCAAGGAGGAAACAATGACAGTATTCAAGAAGCATACGAGCATAAACCTAGAGGAGGTAGAGATGATCCTCCGGCAGCGCCGCGCAAGCAGACTATGGCTCAGCGTCCAGGGACCCATATACCACGTACATGCACGCACACTCGAAGATGCACAGGAGCTCCTAGCCGCGGCCAGGGACGCCGGATTCAAGCATAGCGGCATACTTGTCCTAAAGAAGTACCCTCTAGTGGAGCTAAGAACCGGCATACGTGGGGACTTCCTGCTCGCAACCAGGGACAAGATCTTGGTGAGTAAAGAGGCGCTTAGAGATATAGTTGCAGTGGCTAACGAGATACTCGAGAAAGCGAAGGAGCGGAACCGGCGGCTGCTAGAATCGCTGCGTCACCGGAGGCCGCAAAGCCTCTGGCCTCCAGCTGTCGAGAAGGCGACGCAGCTCGGCCTTCTTTAGGGCTGGTGGGGCTCCCGGAAGGATACCGTAAAAGCCCCCGTAGCTCCACCATATAGCATGGAGGTGCGTGTGTTGAGCCAGCCGGAGAGCCTGCGTATATCCGACATTATGACAACCAATGTCATTACAGCGAGGCCGGATGAAACGATAGTAGATGTTGCTCGGAAAATGGCTGAGAACCGTATAGGCTGCGTAGTTGTTGTTGACGAGAAGGGCACGATAATAGGCATAGTTACGGAAGGCGATATTGTTAGAAGGGTAGTCGCACGTGGTCTAGACCCATCAGAGACTATTGTTGAGACAGTGATGACTAGAAACCCGGTGACGATATTCGAGGATGCCACCCTTGCCGCAGCCGCGGAGCTTATGAGGCAGAAGGGTATAGGGCACCTACCTGTAGTCAACGAGCGAGGCAAACTCGTAGGCATCATAACGAGGAGCGACATAGTTAGGATTGCGCCCAGCCTTATCGAGGTCATATACTTCCGCGGGAGCGGTGGGGAAGGGGAACGCGTGGAGTAAGTTTGCGTGAAGCATGGTGGCACCTCGCTGCATCTAACGCTCAGCCACTCCGCCGGGCAGGGCCTTTCTCCCTACAGCCCTGGGGTTATGGGTTAAGCCTCAGCGGGCGAAAGGAAGGAGGATAAATGCCCCGCACCTTGTCTATGGAGTCTACGTGGGGGCTATACCAGTAGGTGCTCCGGCACAGTAACCAATTCCCCGAGGTGAGCTGGTTTGAGGCGTGGTGCTATCGTACCGCCTAGGAGGCCTGAGGGTATAAGGTGGCTACGCAGTGACGGTATGCCAAACTTCAGCGACCGCGTCCATAAGCACCCCGGCGATGCTAAGATAATCGCGAGGCGCCCAGTCTACACGGTGACGAAGACAGCAACTATACTCATGGCGGCCGAGGAGATGACTCGATATAACGTGAGGGCTCTACCGGTAGTTATACCTAACAGCGAGAAGCTCGAGGGCATGCTTACGGCGATGGATCTGGTCAACTATTTTGGGGGTGGTGAGCTCTACAACATAGTCAAGAACCGGCACAAGGACAACATCTACTCGGCGCTACTACGGGAACATGTGGAGTCAGTTATGAACCCTAACCCGGTCTATGTCACTATATACGACAAGCTGCCAAAGATACTCGAGGTAATGGTGCTCAAGAACGTCGGCGTAGTGCCTGTAGTAATGGACGATGGAAGCATCTGGGGCATCATAACCGAGCACGACCTCGTGAGAGAGCTTGTAGAGAAGAAGGTTGGCGTAAAAGTGTCCGAAGTTATGACAAAGGATGTAATCACAATAGAGTCCTCTGCTACGATAAAGGACGCTGCCGAGAGAATGGTCAAATACGGTATACGTAGGCTTCCAGTAGTTGAAGAGAACGGCGGCATCTGGGGGATAATAACGGCCAAAGACATCGTGAGATTCTTCGGCAGCCATGACGTGTTCCGCTACACCGAGACAACTTCGATGGAAGAGGCCCTCCGGACGCCGGTAAAGGTCGTTGCAGCCCCAGGCTATGTAACCATAAACCCCGAGGCTGACGTTGGTGACGCTGCAACCCTAATGGCCGAGAAGGGGACAAGCAGCCTCCTTGTTGTCGAGGACGGCAAACTCAAGGGTATAATCACTGAGCGCGACATACTATACGCCATAGCTGCTCAAAGGAAGTAGCGGAAGATTTGGCGCTCAAGGAGCAATTCTATCCTAAACGCTGGGGAACGTGGGCAAGCGTGTTGCGAGGTCCCTGGCTCTAGGCTCCAGGATTTTCGTTTTTCCCTTGCCCGGTCTTTGTGGCTCTGGGCCACAGAAGGGCCCGTGCCTCTACCTATAGGAGGGAAGGTGTAATGGTTACCAACTATCCTCGTGTCGAGGAATTCATGTCCACGCCTGTTGTCGCTGTTAAGCCTGGGGACAATCTAGCGCATGTACGTCGTCTTATGATACGCTACCGTGTTGGCCGTGTTGTTGTTGTTAATGATATGCTCCGTGTAGTGGGCATGGTCACGCGTAGTGATTTCCTCAAAATAGCTGGTTCTGCTCTCGCAAAGAGAAGCCTTGACTCAATCCCAGTCGAGAAGATAATGACACCGAATCCTGTTGTTATAGAATCGCATAGGTCTCTGCGTGATGCTGCGAGATTGATGCTTCAACACGGCATCAGCGGCCTACCAGTTGTCGACGAGAATGGCGTATTACTTGGCATAATCACTAAGACGGACATTGTGAGAGCCTACGCTGAGCGCCTACGCGGTAAATATAAAGCACGCGATTACATGTACCGGGAGTTCCCTACAGCATCTCCTCATCATAGCGTTGCATATGTGATAGAACTCCTTGAGCAGCATCCGGCGCACCGTGTGCTCGTTGTTGACGGAGAGAGGCTTGTCGGGATAATAGCGCCAAGCGACATAGCGTTTACATCTATGGATATTGCGGCTACAAGGGGTAAGGAGAAGCATGTGCGCCGCTTCGCTGTCCTCCCCAAGGGCCGCTTAGGCCCTGTCTACGACTATGTTATTACAACAGCTGCTGACGTTATGACACCCGAGCCTATCACCGCGTCGCCAGACGATGATCTAGCGCAAATAGCGCAGGTAATGATACGTGGCGGCTTTAGCTCGGTACCAATAGTTGTCGAGGAGAAGCCCGTAGGCCTTGTCGTTAAGCACAATATACTTGAAGCTATACTCGGCAAGTAGGGGAAAGTTAGTATTTTTCTTCATTTTATTTCTGCTCTGTGGGTATGTGGGTAAAGCGCCGTCTATGTTTTCCTATGCGGTTTGGGCGTGTGAGATGCGCCTCTATTTTATAGGGGCTACATGGTTGTGGTGCTGAGGGAGGTGAGCACATGTGAGCGTGGTGGAAAAGAAGGCGCGGGACATAATGATGCGTGACTATCCGGCTGTAGATAAGGACGAGACGCTAGAGCATGCGGTAAGGGTCATGAAGAAGTACGATACTGACCGTGTCCTCGCGTTTGAGGGCGAGAAGCTTGAGGGCATAATGACAAAGAAGGATATAATGATGAAGCTGGCTACGATGAGGACGCGTAACGTGGTGCCTGGGAGGATGCACGTATCCAGCTTCATGACGTGGAATCCAAAAACAGCACCTGTCGATGCTACTGTTGTAGAGCTTGCGCAGAGGATGGTGAGCGAGGGCATAGGCAGCTACCCCATAGTTGAGGGCGACAAGGTCGTTGGCCTCGTAACCAGATGGGAGATAGCGTCGCTGACGCCTCTCTTTGAGAACGTAAAGGTAGTGGATGTGATGACGGCTGTTCCGGAGGTGTTGCGTACAACACACAAGGTGCTGCACGCGAGACAACTGCTCCTACGCTACAATGTGTTGTTCCTGCCGGTTGTCGACGAGGAGGGCAGGCTAGTGGGATACGTGACGACAGATGAGATAGCGGATGCGCTGCTGGCATTCCACGATATAGTGCCCGAGAAGTTCAGAAAGGAGAGGATAGACCACCTGCTAGTTGACGACATAATGAGGCTTAGGCCGCCAATAGTCAGTCCCGACGACAGTGTCGTCGCAGCCTATGAGAGGATGAAAGCAAAGAAGACTAAAGGTGCTGTGGTCGTACATGAGGGTAAGCCAATAGGCATTGTGACCCTCAACGAGCTAGTAAAGCTTGTGGCGAGCCGAGGCTAAGACTATACCTCTTTTAGTTCCGTAGCCTCCCCGTCGCTGGCTGGACTGTTGGTCCCGGCCAAAAGCTGGCTTGTGGAGTCTCCTATGGCATGACAATACCGTTATGCATGGTGTCGTGGCCCCTGCATCTCTTCTCCTGCCTCTCTAAAACCCAAGGATTAGGTGGAGGCTCCATAGGGAGCCAGGTTAGGGGCACAGCCTGTACAGAGCCGAGATTATAGCGTAGAGATTAGAGGTAGAGAGGTGTGCCCAGGGTGGAGGCAAGGAGACGCAAACGCTTCATAGTCGACTCTATGCTTGGGGGCCTGGCTAGATGGCTCCGCATGCTAGGCTACGACACGCTCTATGCCAAGAACTGGCACGACGCCAGGATACTTGAGGTCGCAGAGTCGGAGGGCAGGGCTGTAGTCACGCGAGACCATGGCCTCTATGTACGGGCTGTCAAGCGCGGGCTTGAGGCAGTGATTGTGCCGGAGGAGCTAGAGGATGCATTAGCCATACTTGCTCTGCGTTTCGGCATAGAGCTCAAGGTCGACCCCGACCGGAGCAGGTGCCCGCTATGTAACGCCTCGTTGCGCAGGGCTAGCGCGGAGGAAGTGAAGGGACGAGTGCCGCCACAAGTGCTGGAGAGGCACAGCGTCTTCTGGGTTTGCACGGGATGCGGACAGGTCTATTGGCGTGGCGGGCACTGGAGAGGCATAGAGGCGACGCTAGCGGAGGCCAGGAAGCGCCTGGAGAGGCTACGCGGCGGGGGCGGTTAGCGATCGAGGGCCTCGCCAGCGCCCCTCTTCAGCCCAGCTAGAGGGGCTCGGCCGCGTTTGCAGTCGTCACACCGCCCCAGGTTCATGTCTCGGCTGCAGGTTTGCGTCTATCTTATCTTCCCTTCTCCTCTGGGTATAGTTAGGCGGCGCGGCTTTACACGGGATAGCGGCCCACCCCGCCTCCGGCGGGCCTCATGCTGGAATGCGGCGGCTAACCATCTGTTCACGGTATATGTGCTGTGGTGGTGTGCTGCGCTTGGCGATGCCTAGCTCGAACATGTCTTCGGCGGTCGTTGGTACTAGCAATACAAACATGAGTAGTGTTGAGGAGTTTATCCAGAGACTTGGGGAGAGGCTTCTCTCGGTTAATCCTGTGCTCGCTTCGCTGCTTATCTCCTTCGTGAGCAACGCTATACCGTTCATGAGTGTGCCATATCTATTCATAATAGCGCAGTATGGTGCACTGATGGATAGCTTCTACGAGAAGCTTGCTGTCGCCATAAGTGGCGGTATTGGTGCCGCTCTTGGCAAGCTAGTCGTCTTCTACATGGGTCAGGGTGTCCACAAGGTACTATCTGAGGAGAAGCGCGAGGACCTAGAACACTTTGTCAACATGTTTAAGCGCAGCATGTTCTTGGCGATATTTATCTTTGCAGCCCTTCCGTTGCCGGATGACCTGCTCTATGTCCCCCTGGGCATAGCAGGGTACAGCCCGGTGCTCTTCTTCATAGCTGTGACCCTCGGCAAGATAGTCATGACTGCTATGGCTGTCCTCTTCGGCGACGCAGTGAGGAGGCTAAGCGAGTGGATAGGCACGAAGCTCGGGATACCTGTTAACGAGTCAAGCGCAGCTTTTAACCTGACAACCACGCTGATACTGATAGTGCTAGGCATAGTAGCCGCCGTAGTCATCGTCCGCATGAACTGGAGGAAGATAGTTGAGGCCTACAACATGCGCGGCCCGCTCGCAGGCTTTGCAGAGCTCATAATACAGTTCTTCCTAGCGTTGTTGCCGAGAAGAGTCGCAGCTAGAATAGAGAAGAAGACCGACGAGCTCCTTGCGAAGCTAGGAGGAACACCACGGCGAGAAGGATGACAGCTATATCGAGCAGTTTCCTTTTCCCCATATTTTCGGCCGCTGTCGACGTTCTCGCTGGCGCTGAGGAAGCCTCGCCCTGGGCGTCGGTGGCGTCTATGCGTGGCCCCTTCTCTCCTTTCACGGCTAGTACACTTTGCGTAGCTGTTGTTGCGCCGTCCTCCACGGGGGGCTTCAACGCCGGCGCGATGATAGGTATTGCGAGGATGTGGCCGCTAGCATTAACCGCTACGTAGGCGTCACTACCTAAGGCCAGGGGCCCTGCCCTGTAGAGAACACAGCCGTCCCTCGCTTCTACCGGCGTGGCCGTCACCGGGGGCGCGCCTGGAGCCGGGTAGAGGACGACCTCAGACCCTGGCGGCGCAGTGACCGACACTACGTAGCCCGTAGGTGCGCCGGGCAGTGCTGCCACGGGCGTAACGGTCGCGTTGACGCCTATGCATGAGGCGTAGAGCAGCAAAAGCATCACGGGCGTCATGGAGCGCGCCCCTCTCGCACCTGGAGACACCGTGCATGGTGGCAGTGTTGTGGAGCTTTAAGCAGATGATGGCTGTGCGTAGCATAAGAGTAGCGCAGCTAACCGGTATAGTGCTTGACGTAGGCTACCCTGGGGGATGAGGTGGCGCAGCTCCCGGGGTGTACGGCCCTGCAGCACGCGGGCCGTGGCGGCTAGGCGCTCCTCATCGTCAAGGAGCCAGAGGCCTCCGTGCAGCAAGGCCAGCTCCTGGAGTGCAGCGGCCATAGCGTCTAGGGCTGACTCGGGCTCGGCCTGGCCGCCAGCGGCGCGTCTCAGCCTGGCTAGCTGTAGAGGCGATACCTCCGGCATGGGGCGGCATAGTGAGAGCTCCGGGGCGCCCTCAAGAAGCACCGAAGCTACCTGGGGGTCTAAGCTACGGTAAAGGCTAGGCAAGCCCCAGAGCAGCCTCTCAAGAAGCCCACAGGCCGCCTTCTCTACGAGGACTGTGCCCGCCCTTGTGAGGCCCTTCGCGACCCCTATGTTGTGCTCGCCGGTCGCTCTCGAAGGCAGTGGCGAGACGTAGACCGGCAAGAAGCCGTTGCGCAGCCAGAAGCGCGTAACCCCGCTTCTACCATATATGGCTCCGAGCCAGTCAGCTCCCTCCCGGCGGGCCTCATCCTCCACCGCGCTAAGAAGCCTGCTGCCTATGCCCCGTCGCTGTAGCTGTGGGTGAACGGCTATCCTAACAACCCTCCATCCACGGGTCCCCGTGTATGTTGTTGAGGCGTCGGCGAGCTTGTCGTAGAGTATCCTGTGCTCCCATGGCGTGCTTGGCCCCTCTTCTGCGACATCAGCTGCGGCGACGACGGAGCCTCCAGCTTCTGCCACATAGAGGCGGTGATGCGGAGCATCAAGCATTAGTGCTAGGTCGTCTGGCTCGTTGCGGTAATGTGCGGTGACTAGGATTGCGTATATGTGCCTCAGCGTCTCATAGTCCTCTGCAAGTGCTAGCCTGTCTATAGCTCTCACGGTAACCGCGTCCGGCTTGGCCTCTGAGGGTGTCGGAGGCTCCTCGGCACGCAGCATGAAGGTCTCATACAGCCACTCCTCGAGGGGGTCTCCGGGCGGATACCTGACTGGCGTCTGGAGCTCTACGCGCAAAAGGGGCTCGGGCAGGACATTCTCGGCGATGTGTGCCAGCACTCTGCCCGAGCCCTCGTAGCCATGGATTGTTGTCGAGGCTATCACGCGGGGGCTCCTGGCTGCAAGAGCACGCAGCCTCGAGGGTCCAAGAGCCGCGGCCTCGTCAATGAACATGTATGGACCGGGCGTAGCCTGGTCCGGCGTATGGTAGCGTACATGGAACCAGGGCCCGGCCACGCCGACTACGACACCGTGCCTCCTCACGCTCCAGTGGCGGACCCCTAGCCTATCCAGAGCCTCGTCAAGGACCTTGAAGAAGCTCTGCACGTTCCAGACGCTGGGGGCAGTCACCGAGACAAAGCCAACCATATGACTATGTATGAGATAGGCGGCGGTCAGGGCCATAAGGCCTGACTTGCCCCTACCCCTGTCCCCAACGATGAAGACGCTGCGTCCTCGGCCGCGCAGGAAGCCCACTATCTCGTCCAGACGCTGTGCCTGCTCCAGCGTAGCTGCGGCCTCAAGCAAGCGTCTCGGCATAGGTGTGGACGGCTTGTAGCCCCCAGGTCCTGGTGGACGCCGTGCACAACACCCCGGCACCTTGCTCGCGTAGACGGTGCCGAAGTCCAGGTCGGCCCAGAAGATTGATCTTGCTGCCCCTAGCCTGCCAATTATGTACCGTTTGTATGCGCCTATCGTAGCCTCTCCGCCTGGCCTCCACTCGTGCAGTGGCGGGGCCACGAGGGCGACAACGCCGCCCGCCCGTACAGTCTCAGCAGCAGCCGCTACAAGGTTAGGGCGCAGCAGCTTCGGCACCAGGAGAACCACGTACCCAGCCTCGGTGCCTAGCAGCTCCTCTATAGCTGAGGGGCTCAGGAGGCGGCTGCATGCGCCCACAAGGTCTGCGCGGTACTCCGCCGGAGCCACGCAGACCCCGCCATCGCCGAGCGCGGCCGCTAGACGGTCTGTCAGGCTCCCCGCTGCAGCCCTAAGTGCGGCCGCGTGGATAACGACGAGGCCACGGTAGCCCCCGGTCCCTCTCAGCATGCCGAGCCAGTCAGCCAGCGACCGCCACACATGCCAGGTCAACGCGTAGCTTCACCCACACTCCGGGTACTGTGCATCGAGGACGGGACTAGCCATATTCTGCCCTCGCCGGGCTCGAAGCCTTGGCGCACGGCTGTGCCCCTGGGGGTGCTGAGAGATGGTTTTCAGTAGTGGGGGCTCTGGCTCTGAGCTTGACAGCTTCTTCGGGCTATTGAAGCGGCTTGCCGACGCATTCGGCATATCCGGCTACGAGGACGAAATACGGGGCATCGTGGTTGACGTTCTGCGTGAATATGCTGACGAGGTGCGTGTGGATCGTTTTGGTAACGTGATAGCCGCTAAGCGTGCTGGAAGGGGCTATCCTCGCATACTCTGGGATAGCCATATGGACGAGATAGGATTCTTCGTGCGCTATATAGATGAGCGTGGCTTCATCTATCTCAGTCCTGTCGGAGGCTGGAGTGAACGCGTACTGCCGGGTCAGCGTGTCCGCATCTTGGCTGACGATGGGAGCCTTGTACGCGGCGTTATAGGCTCCAAGCCGCCGCACTTGATGAAGCCCGAGGAGCGGGATAAAGTCACTCCTATCGACAAACTGTTCGTCGATATAGGCGCCTCTAGCAGGGAAGAGGTGGAGAAGCTTGGCATAAGGATAGGCTCGCCTGTAGACCTTGACAGGGAGGCGGTCCGTCTAGCAGGAACGCGTGTGACGGGCAAAGCATTCGACAACAGGGTTGGGACAGCTGTGCTCATAGAGGCGTTTAGGAGGATAGACCCGCGTGAACAGGACGTCTACCTCGTCGTCGCAGTCCAGGAGGAGGTAGGCCTGAAGGGGGCGCGTGTCGCGGCGCAGCAGTTGCAGCCCGACGCGGCCATAGCGGTTGACGTCACTACGGCTAACGACGTGCCGGACGTAGCCAGACAAGACTGGGTCGCGGAGCTAGGCAAGGGCCCTGTCTTGAAGGTGGCTGACGGCAGAAGCGCTAGTGGGCTGATAGCAAATCCACGGCTCCTCCGGCTGCTGGAGGATACGGCGAAAGAGCTCGGCATACCCTACCAGAGGTCAATACTTCCCGGCGGCACAACAGATGCCACAGCAATCGCCTTGACTGGCAAGGGTGTGCCCTCGGTTGTCGTCGCGATACCAACGCGCTACATACACAGTCCAGTCGAGCTGCTGGATCTGCGCGATGCTGTGGCCGCGGCCAGGCTGGTCGAGGAGGCTACTAGGCGGATAACCCCCGAGTGGTATAGGGAGCACCTCGAGGAGAAGAAGCTCAAGTAGGAGGGGGAACTGACCCCCGCTCTTTTACCGGGCTGAAGGCAAAAACGCCCCCGACGCTTGCCGCAGGTTTCCCACGGCGAGTGGCGCATTGAGGCGTGAGCTGGTCGAGGAGCTGCGCCGCCTACGCCA
>Ga0256838_1000213_pt1 | contig 40867 bp, 60 predicted proteins | sample 4571419metaG_FD_185978 | JGI IMG/M metagenome (GOLD analysis project Ga0256838, IMG submission 185978) | Hydrothermal vent microbial communities from Guaymas Basin, Mexico - 4571-419 | ecosystem: Environmental > Aquatic > Marine > Hydrothermal vents | place: Mexico: Guaymas Basin | collected... | reverse complement strand
TGGCTCAAATGCAGAGAGTTGTGGGGGTGGTGGACCGGCCGGGATTTGAACCCGGGACCTCTCGGATGCCAACCGAGCCCTGCTTCCAGGCTGGCTTCAACTCCCCATAGAGCTACTCCTAGCAATTCCCATGAGTTAACTACACGCAAATCAACCCATGAGCCCCGCTCCTTGGATAACTGTCTCATAGTTAGCCGGGCTCTCCTAGAGGGGTTCCAGCGCTGGCTCCACGAGGAGCAACGTACCAGCGAGGGCACAGTGCGCAAGTACATGTACTACTTGCCAAGGATAGAGGGCATGGCCCTATGCGGTAAGCAAGACGTCAGTCAGGCATTCGAGCGGATGAAGCTTACAAAGGTGAGCTACGAGGCCTTCTCTAGGCTGCTAACCTACGTGGAGAAGAAGCTTGAGGGCTACGAGGACCTGGTGGCCAAGCTCCGCAAGGCCTTGCCCAAGAGGCCGAAGACGAGAGAGGACACCTACGTGCCGCCCGACACGCGGGTCAGAGAGCTGCTCCGCTGCCTCGAGGCCAAGGGCCAGGCCTACCACCTGGCTGCGCTGATACTGGCCTACACGGGGCTCAGGGGCACAGAAGCCCGCTTCATCCTCGAGAACGCCCGCAGTCTCCAGGCCGTGGAGCTGCCCTACGGGGCCGTCAGAATACACATGCCCAGCGAGGAGCAGGAACGCGGCACGAAGCGGGCCTACGTGGCCTACATGCCTAGGTGGCTCTGGGAGATGGTGATAAGCTACGCTGGCAGGGTGCCGCACGAGGACACCATAGAGAAGAAGTTCAGGGAGTGCGGCCTACCCCTCAAGTACATGAGGAAGTGGTGGCGCCAGACAGCCAAGAAGCTCCGCGTAGACTCGGAGACCATAGAGGCGTTCCAGGGCCGCCCGAGGACCATAGGCGGCCGCAACTACACTGACTGGCTCCCAATCCTGGACGAAGAATACCAAAAGATAATGAAGGAGATAGAGCGCCGCCTTAGCTGATATTCACAACTAATTCCAGGGGTTCGGCGTAGCTCTCCCAGTGGTCTACCTGGCCTGGGAACCCGTTCCAGATGTATCCCCGTATCAGGTAGGTCCCCGGCTCCTTGGGCCACCACAGCAGTGTCACCTCGACGCCGTCCCCGACTAGGACCCAGCTGACGCCTATCGCCATGTTCTCGTCTATGACCACTGTGCCGGTTGCCGGGTCGTAGCGGTGGACCTCTACCAGCACCAGCGCCTTGCCATACCTGCCCTGGGGGCTGGCGTGTACCGGGAAGTGGATCAGCACCTGCCGCCCCGTAGCCGGGCTAGCCGGGTTACCCAACGCGTCCGTGTAGTAGACCTGGCCCCATGAAAGCTTCAAGCCACAGTCTTTAGGTGTTGGGCAGATCTGGCCCCCGCCACCGCCTAGTGCCGCGCTGGTGCCGTTAGCGTATATCACGAAGAGCTGCCGCGGCTTCCACACACGCACCTCAACGCCGGGCACAGAGCCGACTACAGTACTTATATTGGCGTCAACGATTGTTGTGGCGTTAAAGTCAACACTCACGTTGTACGCCACACCGAAGCCCTCTACTGCTATCGCCTTGCCGCCGCTCCCTAGGAGCACATAGTCCCAGTCCATGCCCAGCTTTACGGGAGCCCTGTGGCCCAGCTTAGCCGACACACTGTAGAGCCAGTCCATAACCGACGCTATGGGCTCCAGCTGTAGTTCAGCCGCGGCAGCAAGAACGGCCAGGGTTGAGAGGAAGGCCAGGGAAAAACCCAGCAGGGCGGCCCGCCTGCCGCGCAAGGCTATCACCCCTTAGCCTGTGGTAGGCCACTTGATGTGTATCTCGTAGACTATGGTCAGACTGTCCGTGTTGGTTACCTCTATGGGTTGAGGGAGCTTGTCAGCGAACACCAGCACAGTCCTCTGACCGTTATCGATTACAGGCCTTATCGCCAGCCCAACCACGTTAATTGTAGCGTTTTTGTCGAATGTGACCGTGCCCTTCACCTTTATCACGTACTCGCTCTGGCCGCTAGCCCAGCCAACACTAAGAGTGGTTACGGGTGCGGTGTAGGCTTCGTCGAACCAGTAGCTGCTGTAGGTCAGCTCGCCGCTGAGGCTGCCGGCGACAACCAGTGGCGGCGCCGTGTCACGACCGCTACCGCTTTCGCCTACAAGCGCATCATAGCGGTCGCCATGATTCAGCGTTACGCCTGCGCCGTTGTCCGCCAGTAGTGTCTGGCCCTGGTCCGTCAATATAGCTGCCAGCACCTTGGCCCAGTTCTCGAGCGGCGGGTCCCCGACCTTCATGTAGACCAGCTGCTCGCCCTTGTAGACCTTTAGCACCGGCAGTATCTCCAGCGCCGCCCTGGCGGTCTCCGCCGCCGGCTGCAGGAGCACTAGTGCTACCAGTATCGCGGCTGCTACTCCCGCAGCGCCGCCGCCTAGACCCAGTAGCAGAGTTCTTCTCCGAGCCATACCTGCCTCTCCAGACTAGTAGAGCGAACCCCTAGAGGGGGAACAACCCGCCCAGCAGCCCACGGCGCCGCTGCTGCCCGCCGCGGGGCCGCAGCAGGAACCCAACCGACCCATCCTCTAGCAACACTTTCTCGAGCACGAAGAACCAGGCCCCGTTCTCCCTGGGTAGCTCCTCGAGCCACTCAGCCGGAACTGTGACCCGGCAGTTCCGTGACACGCACTTCCTCTCCACTGCCTCGAGGCTCCGGGTCTTCCCCAGCCTCTTCGGCGCCCTTGGAGCGGCGCCCCCCGCTTCGCCTAGGAGCTGCTGCAGCTCCTCGAGGATCCTCTCAGCCCTCTCCCGTGCCCGCGGATTGATATACTCGGGGTCTATGATCCTGCTGGGCGGGTCGAAGCGTATCAGCCCAGCCTTGTCATTCGCGACGCCCACGCCCCTAGAGCGGTCGCCGTGTATGAACGTGAGGTCGTAGAGCCGCATAAGCTCCTCGATAACCGCTCTGTCGCTGATGTTGAGGCTCTCCACTATGAGGTTGGCTTCCCAACGTGGAAGCGCCTTTATCACGATAACATCCGCCAGGTCTCTCACGTCGCCCATCATCCGCTTGGTCTTCTGGCTGGCGAAGAGGAGATACACCATCTTCGCGCGGCTATAGTGCCGTGCCTGGAAGAAGCTCCTGGCGAAGAGTATGTTGCGCTTGTACTCCTCGCCGCTCACCACCATGTTGCTCAGCTCCGACGCTGCCTCGCCCACGATCCCTATCCAGACATCGGCGTCTGTCTCCAGCATGCTCTGCATAAGCTCCGCCAGGCTCCCGGCCGCGTACTCCTCTCGGAGATGCTCGTCGACGTCCAGCATCCGGGCCTCTACGCTGTAGCCCGCCTCTTCCCAGAGGTCCATCAGCCACTCGGCCGTGGATGCCATGCTCCAGCTCTTGCCGCCGCCCTGGCTCGCGACGAAGTAGAGCTTCCGCAGCTCCCTGCCGCCCCTCTCCACCCTCTTCCGCGGGCCCTCGAACAGCAGCTCGTAGATGTACTCCGAGAACGCCTCGGGCATGAACCTTATCGGCAGCCTGGGCACCGCCGCTCCCGCAGCAGGGGGCGAACCCCTAGAACTCCTCGAGCACCTCTTCCTCGGGCTCCGGCCCTCTCCTAGGCCCTATCCTCAACGTCTTCCTCTTCTCGCTCTCTTCACCCACGGGCACCGAGAGGAGCAGCTGGTCCAGAGTGCTTAGCCGCGGCACAGTCTCGGCCCTTCCAAGCAGCAATAGGTAATTGAGGTGGTCCTCAGCTAGGCGGCAGCCCTCATCCTTGTCCCTGCACTGGAAGCGCTGCCTCTTTGCATCCCACACGATGCTGAAGCCAATGAGCTGGTACTGCTTATACCACCATACTATCTCGCGGGCGTAGGCGTTAAGCGCCAGGCTCCCAAGCTGCGGGTCTAGTCTCCTAAGCCTCGACACGAGCAGCTTCTCGATCTCATGCAGCAGCTCCCGAGAGGTCAGGCTCACACTTACCCCGAGAGAAAGGGCGAGAACAAGCCCAGCGGGTCATCCGCCCTCGGCGGGGTTCAGCCGCTCTCGGCGCACATCCCCCGCCGGGCTCTCCGTTTAATCTATGCATGTTTCTACGCTAAAAAGCTAGCGTACCTTTTTCCATCCTCGTCTTCTTCTCCCTCTAGGGCCACGCTGCTCCCATTCTAGGTCTTCGCCTTTCCTGTTCTTGAACTGTACTTTGCCGGGCTCCCAGTCCCTAGCACCGTGTATGCCTTCGTGGACAATGCGGCCCCTGCCGCTTACCACCAGGTGGTGTACCAGTGTTGTCCTGCCCTTCTTGTCCCGGCGCTTCCCGATGATGCTGGCGAAGCCCCGGCGCAGTATCTTGGATATGTAGTGCCTTGCCTTGCTTGTTTTGCCCTGTCTAGCTGCCCTGAGAGCTTTCTCAAGGTACTCTACGAAGAAGTCTCCAAGCTCCCTCGCGCCCTGCTCTATGCTCTCCTCTATAAGCCTTGTGAGCTGCTCCTCATCCAGGTATTTCCTACGCCACCTCACTCGCGGGTTGCTACGCTTCCCTCTCTTCTTCCTCTTTCCCTGCTTGCTTGCCACCTGCTGCCCCTACGCCTTGGGGCGACGCTCGTGGCGGAGCCCGGGGCGGGGCGAGGATGTTCCTCGCCAGCCAGGTTATCCGTTTCCTCGCTATCTCATGCGCCTTCTTATACGCCATTAGCCTGCCCGCGGTTAGCATCCACCTAAGCTTTACATTCTCAGCAAGAACCTCGCTGAACTTCTCGTAGGGCGCTGCCAGGTACTCAAAGACATCCTCTTCCGCAGAGACCAGGGGCTCCACCTCTAGCACGTACACGTAGTCTTCTCTGGGCTCACTCCTTCTCCTTGCGAACACGGCTGCCACCCAGCCTTCTCCGCTTCAACTTGATCCTGCGGACTAGGAGCATCTCGTAGCTCTGGCTGCGGCCCTTCTCGTCTATGATGTCCAGGCTCCATCCCGAGAGCGGCAAACCCTCACCCGTCACAGTATTCACTACGTAGACGTGGCGGCCCCGGAGCCGGTCCAGGGCTGCCCTGAGGTCCTGGAGCGCCGCCGCCATCCGGCCGTCCGGCGTGTAGTACACTGGGAGCAGCAGCACCCGGAGCCTGCGGTTGCCGAAGTCAGGCTTAACCAGGGCCACCAGGGGCGGCGAGGGCGCCAGCCAATAGCCGGCGAAGAGGCCCAGCAGCAGGGGGATGCTCAGCCACCACGCCCCAGGCATAGCGGCGAGGGCAACGAAGCCCAGCAGCAGGTTGAACGGGTTCAGCGCGTCGAGCACGACCAGCCGCGTCTTAACCAGCCACGCGGCCCCGACACCCGCGAGTACACCTGCCAGCGCAGCCGCGAGCGTCTCAGCCCGCACCCTCGTGATAAGCGACGCCAGCTCCTTCACCGTCATCTGCACGTACTCCTCGACAGCCCGCTCCCTTGCCAGGCCGTAGAAGCAAAAGCGCCGAGGCTCCCCGTCGAGCACTATCTGCAGGCACACGTGCTGGTTCGGCGGCACCTCGAGCACGTGGCGGGCAGGCCTATCGAAGCCCGCCGGGAGCGAGAACTTCCTATCCCCCACAATGAAGCTGACCGGCTTCCCACTCTTGCTAAACACCTCTATAGTGAGCGGTGAGAAGACCTTGCTGTTGTTCTGCGCCAGAGCTATCCTCGAGCCAAACTTGTAGTACGCTATGACTAGGTAGTCCCGGTCGTGGTAGAGGTAGGGGCTACTCAAGGCTGCGTGCACAGGCACGGCATATAGTATGTGTAGTGCGAGAACCGCGAGTGTCAGGGTTAGAGGCTTCCCTGACAAGTCCCGTCCCGGGGGATATGGGCGAAAAGAGGGGCTAGAGCCTGCGGAGCCGCTTCCAATACCTCTTCACGATGGCCCTTGCTCGCCTGGCCTTGGCTCCGCGGAAGTCCCGGTCCTTGCCGGAGACCAAGCGATATAGCAGCAGGAACCGACCATGTGCTGTCTTCTTGCTTATCTTGCCTTTCCTCACGTCCTCTAGTATCCTCTTCGCTATTTTCTCGACCTCGCGTAGGTTGTCAAGGCCTGGCCTACCCGTGTCGCGGACGCAGGGCGGCTCCTGGCAGCCCCGGCCCAGGTACACGTTCCGGTTACGCCTCTTCACCCGCTTCCGCGGCATCCCGCTTCTCCGCTCCCCCGAGGGCGAAGCTTAGACGTCGCTCCATGCACGCTTCAGGCAGCGGCTCCAGCACAGCCTGTTCCGCCTGGGGTGGCCGCATTCCTGCCAGCACTCCCGCATCTCGTAGGCCGCGACTACCTTGGGCCTAGCGCTTCCGCCGCCTCTTCTTCCTCGTCTTCTCCCGCCTCGAGGCACGGCGCCTCGCCTGGCTAGATGGGCGAACCCTGGCGGCCTTCCGGCGGAGCCGCTTCTTCGCCAGCTCCACGACCTCTTCCTCGCTCAGTATGCCGGCCTCTACCGCCTTCCGGAGAACCCTGGAGCCCCGCCTACCGTAGAGCGCCCTGAGCACCTCGTTGTAGGCTCGGTGCCTAGCCCGCTCCGACCGGGCCCTCTCAAACCTCTCTATCGCCAGCCTCAGGGCGCGGACGCCCCGGGCGCCAAGCTTCTCCACGCGTCTCGCTATGCTCAGCCCTATGTCGCGGCGTACCAGCGTCTCAGTGGCACGGTCCAGGCGGCGGAAGGGCCTCTGGAAGAGCCGTGACAGGGTGTTGCTTAGCCGCTCCAGCTCGTCCGGCAGGCTACCGGCCACGGCCCCCGGCCTCGCAGTAGACTATCCGGGTCAGCTCGACCGCGAGCTGCTTGTCCCCGGTTGCCTTCTCGAGCCACGCATAGACCTGGTGCACCTCGGCCGCAAGCTCCAGAGGGCTCCTGCCGCGGAGCCTCGAGGCAGCCCGCTCCACAGCGCGGCCCACTATCTCCTCGAGCTCCTCTAGGTCCAGCGCCTGATCGAGGACTTGTTCGCGCCGGCCGAGCATGCTCCCACCACTGGGCTAGGGCGAAGCTCGCCGGGCAAGCGCAGCCTTCACGATCTCCAGCAGCAGCCTGGGCCCGACGAAGATAGCTGCGACAGTAGCTATCGCTGCCGTGACCGGGTCGCCGCTGAGCCGCAGCGTGTAGTCGTGAACCTGGCGGAGTAGGGGCCAGAAGAAGGCCGCGAGAAAGATGGCCGCACCCCACTGGCTGATTTTCGGATGCGACTTCAGCCCGTAGGCCATCAGTGCTACTCCTAGCCAGAACATGCCCCACTGCACCAGCGTCCACTGCCGCAGCTCCTCGAGCCAAGCATCCACCATGCTCATTCTCTCAGCCTCACCGCAGCATAGACCAGGATCACCGCGCCAGCCGCTATCACAAGGTACGGCGACCGCACTATCCCCTCGACAAACGCGGGATCAGTGAAAGCCACATAGGCGTCTATCATAGCCCCCGCAGCAGCCACAACCATGCCACGTCCGCCAAGCAGCACACCGCCAACAATCAGCGCCACACCCAGCAGGAAGAGATGCTGCCGCCACGTCGCGCCAGCGAGGCCACCCAGCCCACCGCCGAGCTTGTCTAGTATCGCACGGAACGGCGCTGTTATCAGATCCCAGAGCCCCGCGAAGAAGCTATACACCGCGTTAGCAAGGCTGCCGAAGAAGCTGCTCAGCGCGCTAACGAACCCCGTTATTCTGCTTGCTGTGCTGCTGAAGAAGCCTATCACGGCGTCCCCTATGCTAGCGAAGAAGCTACCAATAGTGTTTATGCCGCTTATTATCATACTGCCGAAGCTCTGGACAGAAGACACCAGCTTATTGAAGAAGTTGGCTATACTCTCTATCGCGGCCCTGAGGCCGTTGATTATACGGCAGAGGTTGCAGACAAGACTGCAGATCCAGTTAAGTCCTGGCGGAAGCGGGCAGCTGTCGCACCAGCTACACCCCAGATCTATACTGCCAGAGCTCCCGCCGCCGCTGCTAACCACACTGCAGGTACCGCTACACGTACACGTACTACCGTCATAGCTTATCGCCGCCCACTTCCCTGTGCTCCCATCTGTAGGCGTTATCACTACCTCGTACGTGCCGGGCTGGGTACCCGAGTATCCATAATCACTGTTCGCCTGACCGCTATCAACGAGGTTCCCGTTGTGCTTGATTGTGTAGGCGAAGGGCACGTCGCTTGACACCGTTATGTAGACTCCGCTGTTGTCGCAGCTGGCCCATATGTTGATGTCTGCTGCCCTAGCAGCGGCTGCCAGGAGAGGTACTGCCAGCAGCAGCAGCGGCAGGAGCTGCCGAAGCCCCACCCTTCTACCCCAGAAGCGGGGGCGAAGAACCAGATAGTCCAGGACATGGGAGAAAAAGCCGGGGGCCTAGACGCCTTTCCTCAAGACTCTCAGGAGTAGGCCACCTACTGCTAGCAGTGCTACTACGGCCACTATGACGCCTATCTTGTCGAGCCCGGCTATCTCCTTGAATGGTATCACTAGTGCTTCCATGAAGCCGGCGAACCAGTCCTTTAGCTGTAGCACGCTGCCGCCTATCACGCCCACGGCGCCGGCCATGGCGAATATGACGCGTTGGAATCCGCTAGTCCTATAAGCCAGGTAGAGCATGGCGAAGCCGAATGCTATGACGCCAACGCTCTGCAGCACACCGGTGAGGAACGTCTGAATGTTTGCTAGCCAGCCCATCGCCGCGGCGAACATTATACCGCCAGCGGTGAGCAGCAGCGGGCTCTCCCTCTCCGCGCCGAGCCATACTGTGAGGCCTGCGGCGCCGAAGAGCGCTAGTATTGGCAGGAAGCCACCCATTCCCTTGAACAGGCTGTTTATCGCGTTAACCGTCTGCGAGAACCAGCTCGCACCGCCGATGAAGCTGAATGCAAGCATAATTATGACGATTGCCACGAAGAGCAGCAGCACGCTGCCGAAGCTTATCTCGCCCCGCAGCCTCACCGGTATCACCTCTCAGCGCCTTCTCGGCTGCTCCTTGGCGGTCATGTAGAATACGAAGAGCACCACAGCCATACCCATCATGGCCGCTATCGGGTTCTCAGCTATAGCCCCCACGAAGGCGCCTACCGCGCCGCTTACCGCGCCCATAATGTAGCCTAGGTGGCGCCTTATCCCAGCAGCTATGGCGGTTATGTAGCCCACCAGCATGCCGCCTATGGCCCAGAATGGCTGCGTCAACACCGCTAGCAGCGGCTGCTTGCCCACGCCAGTAACCTCTAGCCGCTTCACGTCCACAGCGCTGGCGTTGCGTATCTCGAGGCGCACGGTTCCGCCGTGGATGTTGGCCCAGGCGCTGAACTCCACCGGATTGGTGGCCTCGTTTATCGTCCCGTTGCCCGTGAATGGTCCGAAGGCTATCTCAGCCGCGGGCTCCACGGTTATGTTCACACTGTTAATGCCGCGATCCGCTAGATCACTCCAGCTGAGCCACTGGAGCTCCAGGACTATCCTAGTGGTGTTCTCCGCGGGAGAAGCTATGCTGAGCGTGCCATTGGCGTAGCTAGCCACGTCTGCCAGGTTGTAGATGTCTTCTACCTCTGTGCTGTTCACCATGTGGTATACGTGTACCTTGGCGTAGTCCTTGTGTTCCCAGACGTCGGCCAGTGTGAGTATTGGCTGCTTCACAGTCACACTGATAGCCATGCCGAAAGCTGCGATTATCGCTAGTATGCTGAGTATTATGCCGAAGTCGCTCAGCAGCTCCAGCATCTTCTTTTCTCTGCTTTTCCGCGGCACCCCTGGCCTCACCTCTTCCCGGCCCTAGAGGGCGACTTGCTCTTGTTCAACGAGATGGCTAGAGCGATGAAAGCCATAGCAACAAAAGCAGCGCCAACCAGAACGTTGCCCTGAAACCCGCCGCTGCTCTCACTACCGTTGACGCTGGCGCCTACCTGGAACACGTCCTCGGCCTTCACATCCACGTACTGGGCTTTGACAATCCAATTGCCCTTCTTCGCGTCACCCGGGAGAACGAAGCTTGTGCTGGCACTTCCCGTGCCGTTATTGAGTTGTACTGTGAGCTGGTCGCTGTAGACCAGCGTGCCCTCGGGATCGTATACCGTCACCGCCACAGTGGCGCTAGTCGCGTTGCCCTCGACCATTACAGTGATTATCACTGTCTCGCCGGGCTGGTACTCGTCCTTGTCGACGCTGACGGTTAGAGACGCTGCAGCAGCCACGGGGGCTATCATTACTGCCAAGAGAGCCAGAGCCGCCAGGGCTAGCACTGTTTGGCGCTGCATACCTCTTCTCCGCAGCCCAGGGGCGAACAATGCGGTTAAACCCGGGTTTACCGGCTCCCGGAGACCAGCAGCCCCCCTATCCAGGCGAGGTTGTTGGCCACAGCAAGCGCGGCCATGGCTAAGGGCAGGGTCTCGAGGAGCCGGCCGGCGATCGGTGCCCTGCGGCCGAGCAGGGCTAGGGCTAGGAGAACAGGGTACTCCACTAAGGCGAAGTAGAGGGGCCCCAGTGCGGGCAGGAGCCTCGAGGCAAGCAGCCCGGCCTCTACAAACATGCCCGTCGAGAGAGCGTAGAGCGTGGTGGCCGCGTCGAGCGCCACAAGGAGCGCCAGCGCGGCTGCCAGCCGTTTCACCGAGGCCCCGCCGGTCTAGGGCGGAACAAGGTAGCGTACGAACCGGGGCATCACCTTCTCCAGCTCGGCCCGTAGGTCTCTGCGGGCCTTCTCGAGGCTGCCGCGGTAGGGGCTGGTCTGCGAGAGGTATTGCGCGAGGTGGTAGAAGAGGTCCTGGAGAGCAGACTGCGCCCTCGCGAGGTTGTAAATGCCGGCAAAGTAGCAGGCGTAGATGACGGCTGCCACGCGAGGCGTTAGCTTCACGTAGTTCCTCTTCGCGTGCACCTTCTCTCCCGCCAACAAGTCCTTGTTTCTGCGGAGCAGCTCCTCTGCATAAGCTAGTATCGACTTGTCAAAGTCGTATCTCGCTAGGACGAGGTCGTAGAAGTACCGGAGTATCTCCGCGGCTTCCTCGAGGTACCGGTCTTCCCCCTTCTTGCCCCACTTGCTTGGAAGGCTTCCCACTGTTGAGCCCGTTAGCGTCGGGGCGGCCCGGCTCTGCCAGCCCCGCTCGGGCCTATACTCCTGCGTGTCTATAGCCTCGCTGTTGCCCTGTCTATAGCTCTGCCTCTTCTTCGCCGAGACGTAGAGCCCGTAGGCTTGGAGCTGCAGCTTCTTGTCCTTGCGCCCGTAGACCGCTAGTGCTATCGCCTGCCAGCTTAGGCCCAGCTCGTCGCGCAGCGTAACAACCAGCCGGCTCCGACTATAGCCCCGCGGGACTATCACGCGGCTCATGGCCCGTCTATACCCACGCCACTAGAGCGACCCGCCTCTAGCTCGAGGAGCAGCCTGAGGCGGGCTAGGGTCAGTGACACCCGGGCCTGCAGGCCCTCTAGCTCCCGCAGCTCATCCTCAAGCTCCTCGAGCAGCTTGCAGAGGAGAAGCGCCGGCAGCGGCTGCAGAAGCTGCTCGAGGAACGGCCTATAGCTGCCCACTGTTAGCCACCTTAATCGCTAATAGCCATTTCAGGAAGGAGCCCGTGTCCCGCCACTTCTGCTGTGGCAGGCAGTAGTATGGCCGCTCGCCCGGAACCAGCCTCGCCACATGCTTCTCGGCATCGAGGGCTGCTAGGGGGAGCCAGCGTAGGCTCACACGCTTATCCGCGACGTGGACTATCCAGGCTCTATCCACTACGCCGAACTTCCTGGCCTTCCAGAGCTTCCAAGCACCGACACATAGTTCCTTGCCCCCGTTCACGCTCCTCGCCTGGCGCTCATCCCAGAACCCCGTTACATCAACATAGGCCACCACATCCATGCCCCGAAGCACCACGAGGTCGAACGCATCAAGAGGGCTCCCATAGCTCCGGTCGATGAGATCAGTAGTCCCCGTGCCGAGCCCTGCTGCAATAGCCACGTAGCCGTCCGGCAGCAGGATGTTCAGCAGATTCAACACAGCCAGCTCCCGCCTCGCTGCCAGCCGCCACTTGGACTGGTATCGTGCCTTCAGAGCCCTAGCGTCCAGCATCGGCAGCCACCTCTGCTGCTTTCACCGCTTTCATTATCTCCTTGGCGACTTGTTCTGATGTCCTGTCGTCTGTCCAGATGACTGGGATGTTGTTGGACTCGGCGATGCGCAGTAGATGCTCCTGTGCTTCCAGGTGTAGCTTGATGTCCGTCTCTGTGCCGTTGCCGCGTCTGTGTTTCTCCCTGGCGAGCCTGTAGTGTATCCTCTCCGCCAGTGTCTCTGGCTTGGCGGCGAGCACTACTGTGTGGCCATTGGGCAAGGCTAGCTCGAGCGCTGAGAGGGCGGCGCCGTAGAGGCCTATCCTGTGCGGGTTTCTGCGGAGCATGGCCTCGCTGTAGGCGTAGACGCTTAGCAGCGAGTTATCGAAGACGCCGTAGCCGCCCAGCTGCCGCAGGAAGCTACAAGTGAAGCAGAGCTGCCTCTCGGCGGGGTCACTGATCAGCCAGCACTCGGGCGCCTCTACTGGCCTGTAGGGCAGCCCCAGCATCCTCGATAGCAGCCTGGCAACCGTAGTCTTCCCCACACCCGCAACCCCAGCAAGCACCAGCCTCATCAGCTCATCAGCCTCACTATCTTCGGCTTCGGGCTCACCTTGTAGTCCTCGAGCTTCAGGTAGAGTTCTATCGCCTTCCTGATTACCTCGCTCCTCGTGACGCCCTTCAGCCGCGCATAGTAGTCCAGGCGCTCCAGCAGCTCATCGTCAGCCTTGAACGTCACGACACGCATGGCTGGTCACCCCGACCACGGCATGGTCACCCCTCTTCCTCTATCTCGTCGGGGAGTGGCTGGCATTCGCACTCCCAGGGCGCCGCCTCGCAGTCCGCCTCGGCCTCGTCGAGCGCCTCTAGCTCGTCCCCTGCGTCGACTGTTACGCTGCACCTCTTCTCGCAGCTGCAAGCGTAGAGCATCACTCCACCACCTCTGCCTTCGCACTCTTTATGTACTGGAAGAGTGTGCCCTCGCTGTGCTTCTTGACTAGCATCTCCACGTCCTCGGGGAGCTTGCTGGCCGCCTCTGGGTGCCTGAGTATCATGGCTGCTATGTCTAGCAGGATGGCGGCTTTGCGGCTAGCTGCTTCCTCGAGGGGGCTCCAGGCCCATCCTTCGTAGAGCTGCTTCGGGCGCGGTGCCTTGGCGAGCGCAGCTCTTGCTGCCAGTAGCAGGTCCGCTATTGCGGGCATGTTCGGCACTGTTAGTTCGTCATCTCTTCTAGCCATGAGTATCTCTTGGTTGTCGCTTAGTAGCTCGGTGACGGCCCTGAGCCACTCTTCCGCTGCCACCTCGACTGTGACCGCGCGTGTCAGCCCGCTCTCAGCCTCGTAGACCGCGTGGATCTTGACCACGTATAGTGGCGTGTACTGGCCGACATTGTAGACGTCGTAGATGAGCATGCCCTTGCCAGCAGCCACCACTCGCCTAGCCACCGCCACTCGCCCCCTCTTCCTGCTTGGCCTTCTCCAGCTCGTAGAGCAGCCTGCGGATCCTGGCCTGCTCGCGCTCCAGCTCCACCGCCCTCTCCAGCGTCAGCATGCCGAGACGCTCCAGCGCCAGCCGCGTCTCACGGACAGCCCTCAACTCCTCGCGGAGCCTCTGCTCCATCGCCTCGAGAGCCCCAGCCACCGCGCGGTCACCCCCTGGTCTTCTCGAGAGCCTCGGCTACTCTGCGGAGCTCTGGCTTCGCCTCGACCTCGTACTCGCTGAGATACGGCGAACAATTCTCGCAGTCGCATTTTGATATCAGCAGGGCCAGTTTGGAGCCGTCAAACACCAGTATGCCGACAGTGTCGAGCCCGTCCTTCACCCTACCAACAACCACAGCCACCACACAGTCACCCCTCTTCCTCTGGCTTGTAGCGTAGAGTCACCACGAGCTCTAGGTCGGTGTCGGGCACCTCGAAGGCGGCGCTGACGAAGCTGGCGCCAGTGTTCTCGATGAACATTCTTAGGGCGTCGACCAGCTCCTCGTCCACAGGCAGCTTCCCAGCCACCACGGGTCACCCCCTTGCTTCCTCGGCCTTCTTTGGTCGGGTGCGGCTGCGCTGGCGCTGCTCCACGCTCCAGTTGACGAAGATGCTCCTCGCCAGCTCCATGGTGATAGCGTAGTAGGTGCTGGGGTCCTTGCTGCGCAGCTCTATGGGATCGATGCCGAACACTGAGCGCAGCAGGTCGTCCACGTAGTCCTTGACGACGCCCAGTATCTCCCTGTGGAGCTCGAGCTGCCTCACAGCAAACTCACGAAGCGCCTCAGCCACCACACCACCACCCCCCATCATGCAGTACTTGCAGGAGCAGCGGCCAGCTCAGCACGCGCAACCTTGGCGTGGAGTCTCGCTATCTTGCTGCGTAGCTGCTCGCTCAGCGTGCCGCTTGTCAATAGCTCTACTATTACTCTCGCACCGAGCTCGTAGATCTCATACTTCTTCATGCCTAGGTCTACTGCGAGGTGTTCTATTGTTCTATCGAGGTCGGGGTCTACGTAGACGGATACGCGGGTTCGAGGCCTGGATCCCATCTCTCTCACCTGCGCACTGGCGCAGCCGTGTAACTGTACAGTTGCGCAGAAGTATAAATGTGTTACCCACCCTTAACGGCGTCTATAAGCTTCTTCAGCTCAATGATTGCCTTCCGTATCTCCTTAACATAGTTAAGAATTGCATAACGATAGATCGCCTGCTGCTTCTCAAGCGTATCAACAAGCTGGAGAAGATGCCTCAGCGCGCTCTCAGCCCGCTGCACTACGACATCATCTACCGCCGACTTCCGCTCCACCTTCTGCTCAACATGATGCACGTTGAGGTTGACGACTATCTGGCTGGCCTCGCTGATCTTCTGGATCTCTGCTCCAGAGAGCTTGGCTGTAGCAGCTATTGCTGCACCTATACTCTTCTTGAGAAGCTCCATGCGCCGCTTGTCTTCCCTGACAAACTTCTTATAGATAATCTTGTAGGCGAGAGGGAGTCTTATGCATAGTACATCTGTTGTCGAGAAGAGGTCTTGGGTGCTTAGGAGCCCCTCTATCTCCTTCCTAACTTGATCTTCGGGCGTGTATACAGTATACATACTGTATACAGGCGCCCCCTTAGAATGGGGGTGTGAGAGGTCTTCGGATTCATGCTCTTTTGCTCCTCTGAGCTTGTCCTCTTCATGCATATTCGCACACCAGTACAGTTGTACATTTGCGCAGTAGTATATAAGCGCAAAGGAGCATCTAAATAGCTATGCAATAGTGCGGCAGAAACGGTGGACAAGCGGTGTCAATAGAGAAGCGTAGCCTGAAGGGCCAGCTACGCCTCATATTGAAGATGATGCAGCTTCTAGCCGAGAAGGAGATGAACTTCAAGCAGATAGCCGAGGAGCTAGCAGTACAAGAGAGAACCGTGAGCAAATACGCTGAGATACTCTACGATCTCGGCTTCGCCGACATAGAAATACGTGGGCCAAACAAGTTCGTGAAGCTGACGGAAAAAGGGCTGTGCGTGGTAAGGTGCCTAGGCGAGGCCTAGCTGCACCCTCAGCTCCTCTAGGCTCAGCTGCTTCAAATGCTCCTTGAGCAGCGCAAACCTCTTCCAAGCATCCTCTAGATCTTTAGCTCTTGCGAATACGTCGTCCTCTATCAGCTCTAGTAGTCTTAGGATTTCTGCCTGTGTGCAGCTCACCCTGTGTCCCCCTTGTGTACTGTGTCTACGTGGAGAGGGTAGGGGAAGAGGGGGGTGGGCGGGACTACCCCTTCTTTCTGAGCATCTCTAGCCCGAGAGTCAGCTGCATCGGCAATGCTGCGTCACCTAGGCTACCCTTCTACCTTGATGCCTGCTGTGTACACGTTCCCTGTCTCGGTGTAGAGCTTCACGTTGCATGTGTCTCCCTGTGGGGGCTCTGGGAGTCTCAGCACGAGTGTCGCGGTGCCTGGCTGTAGCTGTGTGCCGGGCAGTGTGTGGCCGCAGGCCTCTATCTTCACTATCCGCGCCGCCGTGTTGGCCTTGACTATGAGCACTAGTGTGCCGTTGCTGTAGGCGCGGCTCGCTGGCAGTATCCATAGCTCGCCTGTGGTCGGGGCTTCCCCGCCTAGTGGGAGTATGTTGGTGTCGACTAGCTCCATTGCTGCGCCTTGGCCGTAGGCTTTTAGGAGTAGGCCGTAGCTGGGGCTTACGTAGAGGGTGTACTTGCTGCAGGCTATCTCGAGTGCCTCTACCCCGCTGCGGCCGGCCACGTCCACGGTTGTGCGGGCTATCCTGCAGCCCTCGTCCCGGGCTTTGTCGAGCAGCTTTTCGAGCGCCGCCCGGGTGTAGAGTGGTGTGTCCTCACGTACCTCGTCGAAGCCTATCCTAGCCCTGGTAGTGTTTGTGAAGCCTAGGCCGAGGCTGCCGCTGACCCGCTGCTCAACCACCGCATAGCCTGGTTCTGCATCGAGCACTCTCACTTCTAGCGTGCCTATAAGAGCGGTGTATCTGGCGTAGGCGCCTGGCCGGGCCCAGGCAGGCCAGTAAGAAGCCTCAGCACGCCCGGGCTCCACCGGCTCCGCTGTGAGGGTTGCCTCGAGCCTGCCCCGGCCTCGGCCCGCCTCGACAACCACGCTGCGTGCCAGCACTACCTCGGCGGGGGTCTCGGCGCACAGCACTGCAGATGACACGGGGCGCCTCGGGTCAGCGTAGAGCCCCACCGAGCTGTTACCCGCGACTAGCACTGCCAGGTACCGGTAATCCTCTACACCCTCGCCAGTAACCTGGAGCGTGTACTTGACGCACGGGCTAAGCTGCCGCCCCGCAGCCCTGGCAGGCTCCGCCACCACCTGCCGAGAGTACGGCGCAGCCACCACGACCGTGGACCCGTTGTAGTCCAGCACCACCGGCGGCCCCGGCTCCACCTCTACCACGTGCCTACCCAGCACAAGCCCAGTAACAGCCAGCGCAGCAGCAGAGAGCCCGAGGACAACCAGGAGAAGTACCAGGTGACGCCTCTGCAGGCGCCGCAACACCTACACCGCGCTCTCAATGCTTCGGCAGCGGTACTAGATAGGCGCGCCCGAGGCCCAGTAGAGCCCACTGTGGGGCAGTGACCTCGGGCAGGGGCCGGGGATTGTCGTGAGCCGGCCCCTTCAAGCTCCTTCTCGCCCTGACGGCTTCCTGTCAGGAAGGGCTAACTACCTGTTAACTACATATCGGCGGGGCATGGGTCCAGGCCTTGCCCGGGATAGTAGCCGTGAAGCCCGTAGTTAAACGAGTTAAGGGAAGACTCTACGTCTACATGCAAGGAAGAGAGAACGGCAAAGTAGTCACAAGGTACCTAGGCCCCCTCGACAAAATCGTAAACGAATGGCTCAAATGCAGAGAGTTGTGGGGGTGGTGGACCGGCCGGGATTTGAACCCGGGACCTCTCGGATGCCAACCGAGCGCTCTTCCAGGCTGAGCTACCGGCCCATCCCTCCCCCTAGGGGAGGGATTCCAGGAAGGCAAGGAACCCTCTGGACGCTTTTTATATGTTTTGCTGACATGCGGGGCCTGCAGACCGTACTATACTCGCCTTATCGTAGGCCATTTTACACGCCATGCAGCTGCGGAGACACTATAGCTGAGCAAGGCCAGGCCAGAGAGAACAACATCGCAGCAAAGAGCCAGCTAACAAAGGCCGCCTACCATGCCCTAACAGGGGTAGGGATAGGTACCATTCCCGCAGCTAGATGTCCGGCGCACACGCGACATACCAAAGCACTAGCAGGACTATAGGACCAGGGAAAAGCCCCGTAAGTAACCTGGCGAGAAATTACTCCGAGGTTCACAGCCGATACCCGGGCGAAGAGCCCTGGGCGCCACCCGCCGGGAGCCGAGACCCCCACGCCTCCCGGGGGAGGCTTAGCCCTGGGAGTGGCGGTGAGGCTGCGCGCTCCTAGCCTGAGGAGGTATGTGTGGGTCACCCGTTCCGCCCGCCTCGAGGCACGTGCAGCCCCGGCGCCGAAACCCCGCCGAGGCCCCGGGGTGGATGTGGATCAGGCTAGGCTCCGAGCCGCCCGGGGAGGGTCTCTTCTGGGAGCTGTGCGGGGTGCGTGAGCTTCTTCTCCCCCGGCGGGGCTGGCGCATCTCTGGCTTGGAGGCGCTATCCGCGTTGGCTTGGTGGCCTTATAGTGGCTGGGGTAGGAGGAGGCGTGGAAGGCCTGGCCCGGGTTTCGGGCAGGCAGCGGAGCAGGAGGAGGAGCCTCCTCGGGGCGGCGGGCCCTGGTGGTGGCCTGGTCCGGACGTGGTTCAGCCCTTGGCGGGGTTCTATCCGCCGCCTCCGGTGTTGTGGGCTGCTCCTCCGCCGGGCTGGGGCCCGCTTAGCCCGGAGGTTGAGCTTGAGCTTCTTCGTGCTCAGAGGCAGTGGCTTGAGACCGTGAAGAAGATAATTGAGGAGCAGATAAGGGACCTTGATGAGAGAATAGGGGAGCTCGAGGAGGAGGTGCGGCGGGCCCGGAGGGAGCCACCCGGCTAAGCCCCTCTCTTGACTAGCCTGTACCTCTCGTATATCATTTCTATGGCGCCGTCGCTTCCTATCCTGAACTCGACTAGTAGCAGCCGCCCCCGGGCGTGGACGGCGTAGACTGGCCTCTGGGGGTCGCTCAGGTCGTGGGGCATGAGCACTGCCTCCAGGAAGCCCCTGGGCGCGACTGATTCTAGGAGGAGGGCGTCCCCTATTCTGCGCAGCCTAGCGGCTATGAGTCCCTGGTAGCCGCGGTACTCGCCTTCGAGCAGGCTTGCTGTCCTCGCTGCGCGGTGGGCTGGGAGGCTCCATGGATCCCTGCCCGTGGCTGCCGCGAGTATGGCTGCGGCGTAGTCGCGGGCTGGCATCATGGTGTTTGCTAGGAGTGTCACCGTGGAGCCCTGGTCCCTGCTGTAGCCCATGTAGCTGCTGTAGCCTGGTAGTGCGCCGCTGTGGCCTATCAGCTTGCCTAGGCCGGGGAGGTTGTTTATAATGAGGCCTAGCCCGTAGGCGTCTTCTCCGCCGCCTAGGGGCTGCCAGGGTAGGCGGGCCCGCGGCTTCTCCATCTCCTCGACACTGCTCGGCTGGAGTATCTCTTCGCCTCCTAGGCGGCCGCGGTTGAGGAGGGTGAGGGTTAGCCGCTGCAGGTCTAGGGCTGTGCTGTAGCCGCCGCCGTCACTCCATACGTAGGGGGGCTGGGGTGCTTCCTGGAAGCCCTGGCCTGGGGTGTAGGTGTAGGGGGCTGCGCTGGGCTCCCTTGGCGACCCAATACTCGTGGACCTCATACCTAGCGGGGCCGCGATGTGTCTCTCTATGTATTCTTCGTATTTTTGGCCGCTCACGCGCTCGACCACTACACCTAGGGCGATGTAGCCCTCGTTTAGGTAGAAGTAGCGCTCGCCAGGCTCGCTGACTGCCCAGTCTCGTGCCGCTTTTTCGAGGAATGCGAGGACATCTGCTGCCGTGCCGAATGGGGCCCAGGAGCTCTTGGAGCCTGTTATGGCTGCTATCTGGGCTTCTGCGTAGCCTGGGGCGGGTATCCCGCTTGTATGGCTTAGGAGGTGCTCTATTGTGACGGGCTTACCCCTTACGCGGAGCTCTATGGGCAGGTACTTTTCTGCAGGGTCGTCGAGGCTTAGCCTGCCTTGCTCGACGAGCTGCATGACAGCTATGGCTGTGAGGGTCTTGGTTATGGAGGCTATGCCGTAGCTGGTGCCGGGGGTTGTGGGCTGCGGCGGCCTAAGCCTGGCCAGCCCCGTGGCGGCCGCCGTGGGGACGCCGTTCTTGGCGACCGAGGCGGCTATGCCTGGGGCTGTTGTCTCGGCTGCCGCCTGGGCAAGGAGTGTGCGGAGCTCCTTCTCGTCCAAGGGGTGTCTGCCCTCCTTCAGGGGGCTGCCCGGGTCTTGGAGGGGTTTGGCTCACGGGTGTAGCCCAAAACCCAGAGCTTATAAACAAGCGTTAAAGCTGTAAGAGTTGGTCGGGGACAAAAGAGGCCTACACCGGGATGAGGTGAAGCAACAATGCCTCTTGAAATACTTGACGCGCACGTGGAGACCAGTGACGGGAAAGAGATAGTTCACGGAGTTACACTTAGGCTTGAGAAGCCAGGCATCTACCTAGTCATGGGCCCAAACGGCGCCGGCAAGAGCAGCCTCGCCAACGCCGTCATGGGCCACGAGGCTTACAGGTTCAAGGGACGTGTGCTGCTAGACGGCGAGGACGTAACCAGCCTGCCCACCCACGAGAAGGCTAGGAAGGGGCTGACGCTGGCAACCCAGATGCCCCCGGAGATTGAGGGCGTCCGCGTCGCGGAGGTACTGATACGCATCATTAAGCGGTTCCGGGGTGTAAGCGAGGCAGGCGAGGCCAGCAGGGTGGCGAAAGAGCTGCTCGAGCTCGTCGGGCTCCCACCAAGCATAATGAACAGGTACTTCATGGTCGGCATGAGCGGCGGCGAGCGGAAGCGTCTCGAGCTAGCCCGTGTCCTCGCCCAGCGACCCCGGGCGGCCATACTCGACGAGCCCGACAGCGGCGTAGACATAGAGAGCATGCCGCTCATAGCGAGAGCAATAGAGAGGCTCGTCAACGAGGGCGCAGTGGTCATGCTGATCACGCACCAGCCCAAGCTCCTGGAGTACTTCGCCAACCACACCCCGAGCCGTGTCTACGTCCTCTACGGTGGCCGCCTGGTCGCGGAGGGCGGCCCCGAGCTTGTCAAGACGATAGTTGAGCGAGGCTATACCTGGATAGCCTCGGGGGCCGGGAGGTGACCGCGATGGCGCTTCTGGAGAAGGAGCTGGATAAGCCGCTCACAGAGCTCAGCAAGGACGACATAGTCGAGTTCAGTAGGCGCCGCGGGGAGCCCGAGTGGGTGCTCCGGAGGCGCCTGGAGGCCTACGAGTACCTCCGGAGCACGCCGCCGGACCCAAGGGTTGACCCCTACCTGGAGAAGGTCACCTACAGGACGTTCCTGGAGAGCCTTGAAAGCCCTGTCATACCAGCCGAGGAGGCCATAAAGGCCGCCGAGAGGCTTGGCGTAAAGCCCGAGGAGCTCGAGATAATCTACAGCGGCTTCACACTCGACGTCGACAACGTTGTAGTTAAGACCACGCTCCGCTACCTCGAGAGCAGGGGAGTAATATTCACGAGCATGGACGAGGCTGTGAAGAAGTACCCCCTGGTCAAGGAGTACGCGTTCCGCGGCCTCAAGCCGACGCTGAACAGGAAAACCGCCTACCACGTAATGCTCTGGGCGGGAGGCCCCTTCATCTATGTCCCAGAGGGCGTGAGGATACCCCAGCCCCTCCAGGGCGTGTTCATTATAGGCAAGGAGGGGCTCGGCCAGACAGAGCACACGCTCATTGTCCTGGAGCCCGGGGCAGAGCTGAACTGGATAGAGGGCTGCACGACGCCTATAGCGCTCCGCTACGCGGTCCACCTCGGCGGCCTAGAGGCCATAGTGAAGGATAACGCGAGGCTACACGTAGCCAGCATCAACAACTGGCTAGGCGAGGTCCACCACATGCCAGCGAAGAGGGTGCTCGTCGAGGGACGTAACGCGTACGCGGAGCTTACCAGCATCGCCTTCTACTCTACGACGTCCAACACTGCGCCAAGGATAGACTTGCGGGGCGAAGGCTCCCGCGGCGTGGTGCAGACCATAGGACTGTTCCAGGACCGGCAGAGGATATACAGCGCGCCCCTCATCCAGTACGAGGCTCCGCGCACCAGCGCCCAGATACTCAACCGCACAGTTGTCAAGGACGAGGCCAGGGAGGAGTTCCGAGGCATGCTCTACGCCAAACGCGGCGCCAAGGGAGCCACTGGCTTCATGAGCTGTAACACGCTGATAATAAGCGACAAGGCTGCCAGCATAACCGTGCCGGCAGTTGCCAGTGAGGAGAAGGACGCAGAGCTGGCTCACGAGGCTAGCGTGGGCAGGATAAGCTACGAGAAGCTCTACTACATGGCGCTCATGGGGTTCGACGAGGAAGAGGCAACCTGGATGATAGTTAACGGGTTCTTCGCACCCGTAGTCAGCAAGCTACCGGTAGACGTGCAGATAGAGGTTAGGAAGATACTCGAACTAGCCCTCCTCGGTCACTAGCAGCCCCGGGACCCCAAGCCTACCAGGCTTTTAGCTCCCAGCAGGCCGCGGCGGCCACAACCTCCACAGCCTCTGGGCCACTCTAAGGCGGAAACTGTATTCTCGCTGATCCAGCCCCTCTATCCACAAGTCTTGGGGGAGCCCGGGGGCCCGTAGCCCCCACCGATTCGTCGGGGCGTGGCGCCTATGGAGGAAGAGGGCAGGCAACGAAGGGTGCTGCTTGACGTCACAGCAGAGGCTGCGGACAGCGACAAGGAGGAGGACAAGGTGGACCACTCTATGGCGGCGGCGACCGATCTCAGCGATGTAGAGGAGCTACGCCAAGTGCTAAAGGCTATCAGCGAGTTCCTAAGGGACCTCCGGGAGCCGCTGAGGGACCTGCTTAACGCAATAACACAGGCTCTAGACGGCGGCAGGCTAGGCGAGGACGTGGCCAGGTTCTACCGCAGCCTCCGGGAGAGCGGCATGCCGGAGGATATGGCTGCCGAGCTCACCCGCCAGTACTTCAGGGAGAGGCTGGAGGCTGCCAACATAGCAGGGCTAGTGGCCAGGTTCCTGCGCCGTGAGGCCCTAGAGAAGAGACAGCAGGCACCACGCTAGGGCCCTGGGGGCGCCGCAGATGTGGGCGGCGACGAGCTGCTTGAGAGGCTGGACCGCATTGAGAGGATGCTGAGGGAGCTCATGGATAGGGTGGAGAGGCTGGAAGCCGCGACCGGCATGGGCTTGGAGGAGGTCCGTCTGGCTCTGGAGCTAGCTGCGCTGGCCGTGCCGCTGGGAGAGGTGGCTGCTAGGCTCCCGAGGCTGGTCCGGGCACTCCGCCTTCTCCAGGGCCACGTGGAGCCTGTGGACCCGATAACGAGGGCCATCATAGAGGCTCTGGCCGTGAGAGGGCCGTTGACGCTGAGAGGGCTGGAGAGGGAGGTACGCCGCATACGGGGCAGAGCGTCGAGGGCGGCTATCCGGGAGAGGCTGAGGATTCTCGAGGAGCAGGGCGTTGTGCGCATCGCCGAGACCCCGAGGGGGCTCCGGATCAGCCTTGCGGGCTTCGAGGAGAAAGAGGCTGAGGCTCTGGAGGAGGGCGGCGGCCCTAGCCGGCCTAGTGGCGGCAGTGGCCGAGGCGGGGGCTAGGCTTGTCCTGCTCGCCGCGGCCTACGAGGCCTGGAGGGCCGGGTTTAGGCTTAGAGGCGTCTACTGGAGGCTCATCTTCAGGCTCCAGACCCGGGGGCTCCCCGGGGAGCTCCGGGCAGAGCTCGCCCACATGTATGGAGATGCCCTGAGGTGGGCTGCGCCCCCGGGGCTGCGGGCCCTCCTTGCCGCCGTGGGGTGGCTGCGTTGGCGGGGGAGAAGCCCGGGATCCGCGAGGCCGAGGCGGGGGCACGCGCGGCGGAGCTGATAGGCGGGCTCGTGTCGTGGCTAGGGGAGCTGCTCCAGAGGTTCCCGGTTGGCAGCGGTAGGCCGGTCAGGCTTGAGGCCGATGCACCCTCGGAGCAGCTCCTCGTGCTCCGCGTCGTGTCGGGCAGTGTGGAGCTCCGGCATGGGGGAGGCGGTCTCCGGCTCCGGGGGCGTGCTAAGAGGCCCGAGGCTATCCGCTACAGGCTAGAGGAGCAGGACGATGGTAGCCTTGTAGGCTACCTCGTTATCCGTGACGCCTACGTTACCGTAGAGGCCGGGTTCTCTGCCCTAAGGCTCGAGGCCGACTCCTCGGTGGCGAAGATCAAGGCAGGAGAGGCCGTGCTCCGCGAGGTCCTAGTCTCCGCGGACTCTGCCTCCGTCACGCTGCGGGCCGGGCTGGCGCCGGGCGCCGCGTTCCGGGCAGAGCTGGACTCCTCGATGCTCTCGGCGACGCTTGTGCCGCACGGCGAGGGCGACTACCGTGTCGAGGTGGTTGCGGACTCGAGTGCGGCGCGTGTGAGGATAGAGGGAGAGAAGAGCATCATCGTCGAGTCTGTGGAGAAGAGCTCGGCGAGCGTCGCCGTCGCCGAGAGCCGAGTGACCGAGGAACCGGTGCGTGTCCACGTCAGGATTGTGGCAGACTCGAGCGCAGTAAAGATCGAGTAGGCAGGCGCGAGGTGCTAGGGGAGGACTGCGCGACTCCCCTTTGCTACTCTCTACTCTAGGGGTTTTCTCCTCCGGGCGGGCCTTGGGGCCGGGGCCCCGGCTGCACCGTGGCCATGGACTGCGGCGAGGGCGAGTAGGGCGGCCACGGTGAAACCCATGGCGGCGAGCAGGGGGCCCTTGGCGTTGAGGCGGGCGGCGGCTGCGAGGACGACGCCAGTTATGCTGTAGCTGCTTGAGACTACTGATGAGCCTAGGGCGTCGCCGAGGAGCCTGGACGCCATCTTGTAGAGCGCGGTGTCGAGGAAGGGGTAGAGGGGGAGCAGCCAGGCAGCGAGGAAGAGGAGGCCATGGAGCTTGTCGAGTATAATCGTGTAGGCCGTGTAGGCGGCTAGGACTGCAGGCAGTACGCGGGCGTCGCCTAGGCGGTCTACGAGTCGCCCGGCGAGGGGCCTTACAGTGGCGCCTATGAGGCCGGCGGCAGTGTTTGCGGCGGAGTAGAGGAATGTGCCCACCTCTAGGCTGAGCCTGCCCATGTAGATGCTGCCGAGCGTCTCGGTGCCTACGTAGGCGGATGCAGCCGTGGCTGCGACGAGCAAGACACGGGCCTGCTGTATTGTCTCGCCGTGGTTGCTGTCGCGGGGATAGAGCCTGTCGGCTACGACGAGAGCGCCGGCGTAGGATGTTGCCGCGGCAGCACCTGCCGCGACGAGGACGGGTCCGGGGCCGGCGATGTCTGCGGCGAGGGGGGCGAGGCCCGCGCCAAGGCTGTAGCCGACCGTGGCCCCAGAGAGAACTATGCCCAGTTTCTCTGCGCTGCCGCCGCCGATTGTGAGTGCCAGCGCGTAGACCTGGGGACCGGCGATGCTCCACGCCATGCTAGCTGCCAGTACTAAGAGGATGACGGCCCTGGGGCTGCCCAGGCTGGGCCCGGTCGCGGCAAGGAGCAGGGCCTCCAGCAGCCCGATGGCTATCGCTGGCCGATAGCCGTACATCCTAGCCAACACGCCGCCGGCAACGCCGGCCGCGGTTGGGAGCGTCTCCGCCGCAGCGAGGGCAAGTAGCAGGTCCTCGCGGCCGGCATAGACCATCCTTGTGAGGGCATAGTAGGCGCCCCAGGCGGCTACATGGAGCATCTGGAGCAGCGCGAGAACAGCGACCCTCCTGTCTACGCTGCTCCGCATAGCCGACAGTCGCCCTCCATGCACCACGGTCCATCAGCATGAGGCTTCGAGAAGCGGGAGAGCCTATAGGGTTATGACGGGTGGATGTGCACTGTGTGGGGTTGTCTGGCTGGTAGCAATGTCTAGCCCTGGCGAGCACCCCCTCCACGCATCAATGGGACCGCTTCTCGATGAAGACGAGGAGGAGATAACGCCTGCCGCCGTTAGAGTTCTCGCGGAGAGCGCTAGGCTTGCCGACCGGGTAGCCAGGAGGGTGATGGAGCTCAGGGAGATGCTTGAGAGCGAGCCCCGTGTACGGGAGACCCTCGAATCCATGGTTAGGCGTGGACTGGGCGTGGAGAAGCCCCTGCCTGGCGCGGCGGTGGACTCCACCTTCCCGATGGACGGCGGCCTGGACCTCATCGGGGGACACCTCGTGGTCGTGGTGGCAGGCTATGTCGGCTTCGGCGGCGCATGTGGCGGCGGCCGCTGCAGCGAGGCCTATGCCCGTGCCTGGTTCGTGGATAGCGACGAGGCCCGGCGCCAGGTGCCGCTGCGGGCCAAGCTGCTGGAGAAGGCGGTGACGCTCCGCCTTCTCCGTGGACTCGAGTCTGCCCAGCCGAGGATGCTGCTGCTTGACGGCGAGCTGATACCCTATCAGCTCCTCTTTAAGTCTAGCGCTGCGATAGGGAGAAGCAGGGTGCTCTCAAGGCTTGACGATGCCACGGCCAGGGTTCTTGAGGAGGCTAGGGAGAGGCGTGTGACGCTGGTGGGTGTGGTGAAGAGGAGCTACTCTAGAATGCTCGCCGCTAGGCTCGGCAAGAGGCTCCCCCTTAACGATAAGGCGGTTATGAGCCTATTGCTTGGACCGGGTAGCTACGCGGTGCTGGGCAGTTTCCGCGAACTGCTGCCGGGTTATGCCGAGATACTTGCCAGGGAGAAGGGGCTGAGCCCCGAGAAGTATAGGCGGATTGTTGAGGAGAGGCTGCGCGAGAGGCCCGGCTACGGCGAGGTCACGGTGGCGTTCTATAGGCCGTCGAGGCCTGTACGTGGAGGCTACGCTGTCCGCGTGGAGGTGCTTGACTATGGGGGGCTCGGGTTGGAGAACGTGCTGGCCATCCTCAACGGCTTGACGAGCCCGGCGACGGGGCTCCCCTATCCCGTGGACCTAGTGGACGAGTATACACGGATAGAGGCCAGGGTATTGGAGCTGCTGCGCCGCCGCGTCGTCGCGCACTTGGCTCAACTGCTCCGGCCCCTAGGGCCTACCGTCTTGACCCTGCTGTCACACACTAACCCGGAGAAGCGGTACGTGTATGAGTCGAGGAGGAGGCTCTAAGGCACTGCAACCGCCTGCTCCTCTATGAGCGGCTTCAGCCTCGGGTCGCGGGCTAGCGCCTCCCGCACTGTCTCTGGGTCAGCCGCCAGGCCTATGAGCTTGGTTTTGCCGTAGCGGCCTCTGCTGACTACGCGGGCGTTTAGCACACCCAACATGTCTAGCTCGTTGACTATGTCGCTGACGCGGCGCTGGGTGACCGCCTCCACGCCGACCTCCCTAGCCATGGCTCGGTAGGCTGCGTAGAGCTCGCCGGTCGTTGTGTGGGGTTGAAGCCTGGTGAGCTGCAGCACGGCGGCAAGCACAAGGCGGGCATGGAGGGGCAGGGTGGCTATCACCTCGCGGACGCGGTCACGCTCCAGCTGCGCCCATGCCTTCCTCACATGCTCCACTGTGACCCTTGGGGCGTTCTCTCTTTCGGCGACCTCGCCGGCGACGCGTAGGAGGTCTAGGGCGCGGCGCGCGTCTCCATGCTCGCGGGCGGCGAGGGCGGCACAGTAGCTTATCACCGCCTCGTCTACCGCGCCGGGCTGGAATGCTTCACGTGCCCTCTCCCAGAGTATATCGCGGAGCTGCTCGGCGTTGTAGGGCGGGAATACGACCTCCTCCTCGCCGAGGCTGCTTCGGACTCTCGCGTCGAGCATCTCCACAAACCTCACATCGTTCGTTATCCCCACTATCGACACCTTGGCGGCGTCCCTGGGCAGCTCGTAGCCTATCCTCGTGAGCTTGTAGAGCAAGTCGTCGCCACGGCGCCGGACAAGCCAGTCAACCTCATCCAGCACCACTATTATGACGCCACGGGTCCTCGAGAGCGCGCGTACTAGCCGCGTGTAGACCTCGGCAGTAGAGAGCCCCGTGAAGGGTACCCGAAGCCCCACGGCGGAGGCTATGTCGGCGAGGACCTTGTATGGTGTGTCCCGCTGCCTTGTGTTCACGTAGACATAGTCCACGGGGACGCTCAGCTGCCGGGCCTTATCAACAAGCCTCTTCAACACGTAAAGCGTGACAGCCGTCTTGCCGGTGCCCGTCAGCCCATAGATGAAGAGGTTGTTGGGCCTACTGCCCCGAAGCGCTTGGGCCAGCACGCTGCCGACACGGCGAATCTCCTCCTCACGATGAGGCAACCTCTCCGGGATATAGTCGTGGCTCAATATGTCGCGGTTGCGGAATATCCTGCTCTCAACCACACGCTCAAATATCTCGTCTAGTATGTCGCCCGTCACAGCCCACACTACACCCCAGTAGCTGGACTTGCTCCAGTAGAACCAAGGCCTCCCTTAAAACCCCGGAGACGCTGCGCCCCCACAGAATGGGGCGACAGAAATGGTAGAAAGGGAGGCGGCCGGGCGTAATGTGAGGCTCGAGGTCCCGAAACAGCCGATAAGCATCCACGAGACCCACGTCTGCCCAACAGTTGTTGAGGGTGAGGACGGCGAGCTTGTATACATAGTGGACGGGTGCTGATGGGCCCAGAGATGGGATGGGCAGAGAGTCCCCCGAGGGAAGGGCGCCGCATTTCTCCCACAGGATGGGCCCCCGAGAGGCCTCGGAGGGCCAACGCCGCGAGCCTGGAGCGTGGGGATCCATGGTGTCGAGCCTTGAGGGCCTTGAGGCCTTTGTCCGTGTGCTGGGTCTTCCCTACCGTAGACACGGTGACAGCATAGTTGTTGAGTTCGAGGATCCACGGCTGGGCAGTGTGGGGATAGTCGTGTTCTATGAAGGAGACACGGGTGTTGTGAGGATAGTTGTACCCACGGACGTAGAGCCTACCCCGGGGGGCCTCCGGTGGCTTCTGGAGGAGAACTTCCGCACAACCACCTACAAGTATGGGCTCGACTATGAGGGCTTCGTTGCTGTGATAGTTGACCTCCCGGCGGAGGCTGTGGAGAACGCGAGGAGCCTGAGGAGGGGCCTCGCAGAGGCTGTGGAAGGCGTGAGGAGGCTCATGGAGCGCGTAGAGGAGGCGGAAGAGGCAGGGGAGGGAGGGGGTTAGCCCTTCTTCATACCCGCTAGCAGCCTCTTCGGCCTGAGGTTGCGGCTCTTGCAGCGCCTGCACTTCTCTGCGCCTGGCGGGTTGAGGGCACCACACTTGCGGCAGACCAGCTTGTTTAGCACACGGTTGTAGACTATCTTCATCACTTCGGGGTCCCGTGGGCCAGCCATTCCTTATCCCCCGGCTTCGGCCTGGCGGAGCAGGTGCCTGGTTATTAAGCTAAGTGATTGGCTGGGGCTGGAGCCCCTTGCTGCGGAGAAGCTTCTCGACATGAAGCACGAGCTGGCTCATTGTCTTCTCTAGGCTTGCTGGCACAGAGGCGCCCGCTGCCTGGCTGTGGCCGCCGCCTCCTCCGCCGAGGCTTCTCGCCACAGGCTCCATTATGTCGCGGCCTAGCTGGATGCCGAGCTTCTCGACTATCCCCTTTCTCGCGCGCCCGATTATCCTTGTCTCCTTGCCTCTCTCGGACACCACGAGCACCATGTCGGCCCCCAGGTCTAGTATCGCGCGCGCCGCGCTGGACTCGTAGGCACCCACATGCGTGAATGCTATGAGGTAGTCGCCTGCACGCACGACCTGCATACGCTTAGCAGCCTTCAGCCTCGCTATCTTCTCCGAGATATCCATCGGGGGCGACTGGAGAGCAGCCAGCACACGGTCTAGCCGCGCCCCCTGCTCAAGCATCTCCGCCGCCACGTAGAGCGTCCTAGCGTTCGAGAGTATGAAGTGCCTAGTATCGTAAACTATGCCCGCGAGGAGCAGCTCGAGGTGCTGCCGCGTCAGCTCGAAGCCCAGGCCCCGCGTTGCCAGCAGGTAGACGAGCTCCGCCGTCGCCCTGGCCGAGGGATCGTAGAGGCTGAGCGCGGCACGCTCAACAAGCCTGTTAGAAGCATGGTGGTCGACAACCACGAGTATTACCTGCAGGGCGAACTGGGCCAAGCCACCAAGCTGCTCGGGCGACGCTGTATCGACCACCACCGCCATCGCCGACTCGGAAGGAGGCTCGTCCTCCACATCGCCGGGTTCCTTGCCTAGTATTTCCCGTGCCAGCCGCTTGCTAGCCTGGCTGAGCCCCTCAGGGAACACGAGTCTCGCGTCGAAGCCGTGGCTTCGCAGAATGTCGCGCAGAACAAGGGCCGAGGCAAACGCGTCCGGGTCAGCGTTCCGGTGCCCCATTACCACTATCGGCGAGCCTGCCTCATCCGCCAGCTCCAGTAGCCTCCTCGCCACCTTTCTCAGCTCCTCGTCGCCCACGTAGCCGCCGCTCGAGCCACCGTGCCGCCTCGTCAATGGCCTCCGCCAAGACCTCGTCATAGGAGAAGGGGGCTATGAGCCTACCCGCAGCCCGCGCGTCAACACGCAAGAGGAGCCTCCGACCACCATCCAGCAACTCCGCATCGACAACTATCTCGAGCTCCTCGAGGCGTCTGCCGAGCCTGCGCCGCAGGTAGCGCCTTATCCTCTCCTCGAAGCCCTCCAGCAACGCTTCAACCTCATCCACGGAGATTGGCCGCTCCTCGAGACCCACAACAGCTTCTCGGCGCCCCAACGCTGCAGCCACCCCTCACGCCCAAAGCAACCCGGCCAACGACTAAGCTTAACTTGTAGCCATAAACGATGTAGCTGGATGGGGGTGTATCGGCTGCTAGCGCTCCAGGCCCTAACCTAAGCTCGGCTTCGGCTGCCGCCTCGAGGAGTCTGCCCATGGCTAGACCATCGACACACCTACTCTCTAGGAGGACTACTGGCTGCCTAGAGCCGCCCGCGCGCTAGACAACTACCCGTACCACGTTGCCTATGTAACCTTTTCCACGAGCATCACTCTACGTCTCGAGGCCCTACAAGTGGCCGGCCCGGCGCTCCACATGCTCCTCTATCGGCCCACCATGTTTCCCCGTTCAACGAAGTACTGTCAGCTATTGAAAAAGTACATGGACGAAGAAGATTATGACCATATAGGGGGAGTATACATACTCATACTCAGAGGGCAACAACATAGTATATACGTTAAGGAAGGGCGTGTGGGGCACACATGCCGCCGCTAGAGGAATGCGGTATTGGGCCCCGTTCTGGCTCACGGACTAACACGTGACCCTTCGTGTTCACCGCCAGGCTGTGACGGCTAAAACCAGCGGCGAGGAATCAAACGTGTGTAAAAGGCCTGGTAGAGGCGTGGCGTTCTCGGCGGGCTACCCGCCTGCGCCGCCCTGTTTGCCTATGGCGAGCTTCGCCTGGTAGCTCTTTATCTCCTGGGCAAGCTTGTCAAGCTGCTTCTTGAGCTCCTCCTCCTGCTTCTTAAGCTTCTGTAGGCGCAGCTCCAGAATCTCCAGCCGGTCCTTGAGCTCCTGAAGCACCTTGCCGCGGTCCACCCTCACGAACAGGTTCGACTCAAGCTTGTACACCGGAGCGTCCTCGCCCGCCTCCTCAAGCAGCTTTATGACCCGCTGCGTCTCTGCTATCTCGCTCTCAACGGCTACCCGCTCCTGCGCTATCCTCGCGTACTGGGCCTGCAGGGCCTGCAACTTAGCCAACTTGTTCTCTAGGTCGGGTGGAAGCCTCTGAGCCATGTTGTCCACCTACCGCGACGACCGAGTCCAGCGTCGCCGCCGCCAGGCTTAGATAAGCATTTACCAGGGTACGCGCCGCCGCAAGGTCGCGCGCCTCGAAGCATACCCTCACAACGCCGTCCCCGGCCTCGACCACTACACGGCCCCTGCTAGGGTCCGGGGGGTTCCTCGCCTCCGTCTCAAGGCTGCGCCTCAGTGACTCCGCCAGCCTCTCCGGCAGCCCCCGCAGCTCTATGCAGCCGGACACCCGAGGCATAGTCAACCGCCCCAACAAGCCTCATCGTCGGGCCACACCTGCGACCTCCGCAGGTGAAGTAGACCTCGGCCAAGCCCCCCTCCCAGGGCTCCACATGCGCTACCGAGTCGAAGCCAGGCGTCCCAGGGTCAAACACTAGCCTGGCAAGAAACGACCTAACCAATATGTCAGCAAGCATCTTCTGCTCCACGCCGCCCGCAGGGTATACACCGAGCGAACGGGACCCCCGTGCACGGACCGCGCCCGGCGTCTCCCTGGAGAGCCGGACCCCCCGGAGCCGGATAGCGGAGAGAAGCACAAGCTCCTGCTCCGGCGGCTCGCCGGGCTCATAGACACGTATCGTGCCCGGGTTCCCCTTCCACGTGGAGACAACAACAACCCTCCTGACACCGAGCGCCACGGCATCATAGTAGAGGTCGCGGAGAGTCGACTTGCCGCGATTCCTCTTGACTGCCCTGGGCAGGACGGAGACCAGGTCCTTCACGAAGCTGCGTACACGCTGGCTGGGGCGATGGCTAGTAGTAACGAGTATGAGCGGCTTCTCAGCAGGCACCCCGCTGCGAGGCATCACGCAGCACCCGCTAGGCATGCTGCTAGCCGTGAGACGGGTAGAAGCGGCCCCCAGGGGATACACATGCGGCTAGATTCCGCAGGAGGGGGGCTGCGCAGCTCCTCTGCACAACTGCACGCCCAGGCAAAACAGGGGAGGCCGGGCGTAACGCGGCGGGAGACGCCTAGAGCTCTTCCTCGCCCCGTATGACCACCTTGGGGAAGCTCTTGTTGAGGCCGCTCCTGGGGACATAGGCTGCACCAGCCCATACGGCGCCGCACTTAGTGCAGGTCCATATGCCCACAGCCAGCCTCTTCACGTGGCCCCTCGTGCCGCAGAAGGGGCAGACGTGGTCAGCGTAGCGCTTCTGCATCACATCGCGCCAACGCTTCCTCAGCGTAGCGCCGTAGCGGGGCCCAAACCTGCCCGCTATGCCGACGCTTCTCGTCCTCCTCGCCAATGCCTCTCCCCCAGCGCCATGGCGGTGGCTGGCTGGTTCTTAAGCGCTACTCCTCGGGCTCGCCCTGCTCCCCGGCCTCCTCCGCGAGAGGCTCGGGGGAGACGGGTTCCTCGGGCTCCTCCCTCCTAGGCGCGGGCGCCGCAGGCTGGGACTCCTCTGCGGCGGCTTCCGCTGCCTCCTCTGACGGCTGCTCCGCTAGCTCCTTCTCTAGCTTCTCGCGGTAGGGGTCAACATAGCGCGCCAACGCGTCCAGGTAGACCCTTGCCTTGGCTAGCGCTACGTCCGCCGCCTTAAGCACCTCCTCGTACTCGAGCGCCCCCATGCCGGTCTTCTGTATGCCCGCCAGTCTCCCGTCGTCGCTCACAGCCATGACTATACGGGTGTCCGCAACCTGCTCCTCCTCATAAGTGGGATCAACTATCAGCTTCTTCGATATCTTAGCTAGCGTGACTGTCACGACACGGTGATTTATCGGGAGTAGGCCGGTGAAGCGGCTCCTGTCAACCATGTAGCGGTCCTGGTTCTCATCCTTGACCGCCACCGGCAGACGGGTGGACAGCAGAGCCGCCATAGCGGCGAGTGCTGACGCGTCAAACAGGTTGCCATCATGGTTCAGCACGTATATGTCCACGTAGACGCGCCACACGTGCTTACCGGGCTCCAGGACAAGCTTGTCTAGGGCGACCGCCTTTATCTCCCGCAGGCTCCTGTCTATGACGCGGGCCAGCTCTATCGCGTTCTCGTCCGGCGGCCCCGGCTCGAACGTGGGAGAAGCCAGCGGGACGAACTCGGCGTGGACAACTAGCACGCCCTCGTTAGGCGTGTCAGGAAACGGGGCAACGATGTCTGTCTTCACGCCCGCGAGGACGACCGTCTCGCCGAGCCTCACAAGTGCCGAGCCCTCGGCCCGCTCCACGTAGCCCGGTACTATCTCGACCTCGCGTATATCCTCCAGCCGCCTGCCATCCAGCCTAATGCCACGATTCAGCAGTGTCTCCATCGTGTGCCTCTTCAGCTTAGGCATTACGGGCTGGAATGAGGGCGTCAGACTCAAATTATCCCACACCTCCCCACTTATCCTTACATTGAATTACACGGTGGCCATTTCCGGGACAAACACGGGACAAGTCTACTTCGTCACGGTCTCCACGTATTTGCGGCGGAGGGCCTCCTTCTGCAGCCTGTATATCTCCTCGGCGCCCTTCCTAGCCATCTCCAGGGCCTTAGTGAACTCATCCCTGCTAAGCACGCCGTTGAGCTGCAGCAGGAGCACCTTGCCGAGGCTCGGCGCGAACGCCACAGGCATGTCTGCCTCGGCGTAGTTATCCTCTATCTCGTCAATGTCGAGCACGAGTACGCCATCCACCTTACCAACAGCCACCCCGGCCACAAGGTCCCTCATCGCCACGCCAGCGTCCGCGAGCGCGAGACTGGCCGCAGTCACCGCAGCCGTCCGCGTACCGCCGTCAGACTGGAGAACCTCCATGTAGACGTCTATCGTTGTCCTCGGGAACAGCTCTGTGAGCACAACCGCCTCGAGCGCCTCCCGGATTACCTTGGACAGCTCCACCTCGCGCCTGGTCGGCGCAGGCGTCTTACGCTCCGAGGTGCTGAAGGGCGCCATGTGGTACCTGCAGCGGAGCACCGCCCTGTCAGGCAGGGCTATGTGCCTGGGCACCGCCTCCCTGGGCCCATAGACCGCCGCTATCACCCTGGTACCCCCGTACTCGACCAGCGCGGAGCCGTCCGCATTGCTAAGCACACCAACCTCCATCCTTATCGGCCGAAGCTCCCAGGGAAGACGGCCGTCGTGACGGACAGCCACCTTCTCCCCGCCGCGCTCCTCCCAGCGTATGAGCTGGGGCTTCTCGCCAGCAGCTCCACCCACGGCTAGACACCTCTCCGTGCCTTCTCCTCGCGTATAAGCGCGCGTACGCGCTCGGTTAATCCAGTAGTGTGGGCCTCCGCCTCTATCTTCTTAATAGAGAGTATGACTATCTCCTCGAGGTCCTTGTTCGGGCAGCGGACGAGTATGCGGCCATTCTGTCCCACGAGTATGTCGCAGCCCGTCTCCTTCATGAGCATGTTTATCATTGAGCCCTTCTTGCCTATGACGCGGGCGACACGGCTAGGCTTAATCTCGACTATCGCGCCCTCGCTTATCCTCCCTAGGCCCTCGCCCTTCAAAGTGAGCAGAGGGTCCCTGGCGCGGTCAAACGCGAGGACCTTGGCGACTATGTAGTCCCCCACGTCAAGGTACTTCTTCAGACTATCAGTTGCAGGGTTGAAAGGCCTGTCAAGGACCTCCTGTACGGTAAGCACACCCTTATAGGGGGAGGCTATGTCAACCTCCCAATGGGTTATGCCTATATCCTCTACAAGCCCTATAACTATGTCGCCAGGCTTCGGTATGTATGCACCCTCGAGGGGTATGAGAGAGACTATCTTCTTGCCATCCCTCTCATCGACAACCGCCAGGCCCGCTATCGTGGCTACAAGCTTGTCCCCTACACGCTCAATGTAGATGCTTCCAGCCGCCACATCCTCGCCCACCGCCAGCACGTCGCCGGGAAGCACAATACTCCTCGGCTCCACCAGCACCTTCCCCATGGCTGTCTACACCACGCTGACTACCTTGACCTCAACGCTGCCCCGGGTCAGTTTATTCAGCTTATCTATAACCTCCTGCTGGAGCCCTGCAGGTATCTCGAGCTCCGCCACAAGGCTGCCGTCACTCCTCCAGTCCATGTTCTTAAGCTCGCCCAGCTTCTGGAGGGCGCCAGCCACACGGCCACTATACTCCGCCGGCACGCGTATAACCAGGAGAGCCTTCGCTATCTTTATCGGGAGTATCCTGCTTATCGCGCGTATCACCTGGGGCGCCTGCTCCTCGATACTCTTGAAGGGGTCGACGCCGACGCCAGCCTGCTCCATTGCCGCCTCTATCCTTGCGGGGGGTATCGGGAGCTTCGTCCTCGGGTCAATAGCGTTCCGAGCGATGTAGTTTATGAGCTGCCTCTTCTTTGCCTCAATGATCCTCCTCCTCTGCTCTGCAGTTAGCTGCAGCTCCCCCCTGCGCACTATCTCCGCTGCTATCTTCACTACGTCGTCGGTGCCGAACACCTTGCGGAGAAGATCCGGAGAAGCACGGAGCCCACGACGGAGGTCCGTGTAGACAGCGTCACTGATTACCATGTCCTCCAGGTTGACCTGCTTGCCCTGGCGGTACTCAAAAGCCAGCTCGGGGTTCACAAGAACTTCGAAGCGTTTACCGCCAATCTCGAGCCGGGCGACGACAGGCTCGTGCTCTCCCCGGCTCGCCCGCCGCGTCATGGCCTTCATGCACCGAGTTTCTCTATGAAGCCCTGGAGCTCCTCTTTAGTGAGTTTTCTGAACCTGCCGGTCTTTGTCTCCACGACGCCTACCTCGAGGGTCTCGGGGGTCGGCTTGCCCTCCATCACCGACGCCACGGCCTTAATGCCGAGCAATATGGCCTCCTCGAGACTCATGTCATCCCTGTATTCCTTCTGGAGGACCTCTATTGCCTGACTGCCACCCTGCCCAAGCCCGTGGGCCTTGTAGCTAATGAACTGGCCGCTCGGTTCCGCCACGTAGAGCTTGGGTCCCGTGTCGTCCACGCCGGCTATCATCAGCGTCACGCCGAAGGGCCTTACGCCGCCGTGCTGCGTGTAGAGCTGCATGAGGTCACAGACTTGTTTCACAAGGTACTCTACAGGGATCTTCTCGCCATAGACAAACCTATACTGTATCGCCTGCTGTCTGGCGTAGTCTATCAGTATCCTGCCGTCGCTGCCGAACCCCACGAACCCTGCACCTATATGCTCGTCAACCATGTACACCTTCTCGAGCTGCTCGAGGTCTATCAGAGGCGTTGTCTTCCTCTTCTCCGCGACTATGACCACACCCTCGGGGACCCTCACGCCAACCATAGTCCAGCCGCGCTTAGCTGCCTCCATCGCATACTCTACTTGGAAGAGGCGGCCATCGGGAGAGAACATCGCCGTGCTACGGTCATACCCCATCATCGCAGGCGGCGCAGGGAAGGACACGCTGACTCACCTCACACACTCAACCAGGCCAGAGACGCCACAACAGCCCCCTTAATAATAAGCCCTCACACGGTCAAAACCGGCAAGAACCCCGCCGACCCTTCCGAAGGAGGCTACATAAATATGTGAGAAACTCACAGCTAAAGACTGGATGCGATACGAGGGGCCGTTGAGGAGGAGTCCGAACACCGGAGCAGAAAAAACCCGCCCCGGCGCAAAGGAAGGGCGGGGATGGGGACTCTTCTCGCCCCCGAGGCCCACAACACGCATCAACCGCGACCCCCAGCAGCAGAAGGATAGGCTGTGAGGAGCGCGTCCTTCGCCGACCCCTCCGGGGAGCCGAGGGTGTGAGGAGCCCACGAGGCCCCATTGCCGAGCCACCTGTACCCCCGCAGGGGCGGCACGTGTTGGCGCCCAGTAGGAGGCTTGTCGATGGGCTGGCGAGGCTGGCGCGCAGAAAGGGCGGCTGCATCAGCGTTGCGGAGGCTGCAGCGCTACTGCGGGCTACGCCGAGCGAGGTCGTAGAGGCTGCTAGGCTGCTCGGCGCCGAGGAGGATAGTGGTGGCGCTCTCTGCCTCCCCGCCAGCGGGGGGAGGCGGGGGAGGAAGCGGTGGAGGCTTGTTCAGCTAGGCGGCTGCTGCGTCGTGGCAGTTGCGCCGCGGCGTGCCGGCCTGCCGGGCCTGGTTGAGGCTGCGAAACTGGCCGCAGCCCTCGCCTCAAGGATGAGGGAGGAGCTGTGCCGGGGTAGAGGTTGCAGTCTTGTTGTCCCTCTGGTGGAGTATCCCCGAGGGGTAAGGCTTGTTGAGGGGGTCCTGGCGGCCGGCGAAGTTGCAGCTGCCTGCCGTGGTCTCCCGGCTGCCGCGCGGCGCTATAGCTGCGACGTGTAGCGTATCCGTATCTATGCTAGCCCTACTTCTAGTAGTGCCGTGCTCCCCGCGATAGCCTCGGCTATGTGGGCTATTTTCTCGTACTCTTCGCGTAGTGTGTCTGGCTTCGCGGCCGTGGTGACCGGGCCCTCTGCTAGGCGGCAGTACTCGCGCGTCCTGCTGGCTTCCTCGTAGAGGCCTATCCTCCTCATATGCTCTACTATCTCTTCCTTGTCAAGGCCCGCGAGTGGGCGTAGGAGGGGGACACAGAGGGGATGCACCTTGTGCATCGCGCGGAGGTTTTTCAGCGTCTGGCTCGAGACTTGGCCTATGCTCTCGCCTGTCACTACCGCGTCGTAGCCGAGCTCCTCAGCCAGGGCCTCTGCAATGCTGTACATCGCTAGCCGCAAAACTACCTGGCGGTAATCGCCTCTCACCATGGCGGCTATGGCACGGGTCAGGGGCCGAAGGTCGAGGGCGAGCAGCCTCGGCCGGTAGCCGTGGAGCCAGGTAGAGGCGAGCAGCCTCGCCACACGCGCCGCCTCATGGAGCGAGGCGGGAGAGGCGAGCACATAGTGGAGGAGGTCCACCTCAGCGCCACGCTTGGCGGCCATCCAGGCCGCGAGGGGGCTGTCGAGCCCGCCGGAGAAGAGCGCCAACACACGACCCTCAACGCCTATGGGCAGGCCGCCGGGGCCTCGCCTCATCCCCCGATGGATGAAGGCTATGTGACCACGCGCCTCGACGTGGACCTCAACCTGCGGGTTCCGGAGGTCGACGCCGGCCGAGCGGGGGTACAGGGCGGCCCCGATGACCCTGGCCATGTCGAGGCTTGTGAATGGCTCGCGGCCGCTCCTCCTCGCCCTTACCGCGAACTTCTTCCCAATAACCCAGTCCCCGGCGAGCGCCGCCACCTTCTCCGCCAAGTCTTCAAGGCCTTCAAACTCTACAACATGTGCGACCGTCGCGCCGTGTATACCGAAGACGTGGAGAAGCGCCTCGACTGCTCTCTCGTACCCGCCGAGACCGCAGTCCTCTACTAGCAGCCTTGCCTCCCATATGCGTACGCGGCCGCAGCTGGCGCCGAAGCGCGGAAGCGCCGCCTCAACGTTCTTCACGAGGCGTTTCTCGAACCGAGGCCTGGTCCTGGGCGATTTCAGCACTATTTCGCCGGACAGGGCGGCCAGCGCGACAAGCCTTGTCATCGCGTCTCCCCGTTGTGTCCGGGTTCCTCTCCACGGCCAGGGGCTAGGCTAATGAAGCCCTGCCCTGGGCCTTCTCTTCTCCTCCTCGGCTGAGGCGGGGAGTGGCTTCCTCCCCCTTGGGGCCCTAGCGGCCTGCGTGGTGCTGCCCGATGTCTGCGTCTGTCGAGCTCTCCCCACAGGAGCTGCTACGGTATGATAGGCAGCTCTCTATACTGGGTATTGATGGCCAGAAGAGGCTCAAGTCCGTGACGGTTCTGGTAGCCGGTGCCGGTGGGCTTGGGAGCTTTGAGCTCCTCTACCTCGCCGGCGTCGGCGTTGGCCACATAATAGTTGTCGACGGGGATACTGTGGATAGGACTAATCTTAACCGCCAGGTGCTGCACTGGGAGGAGGACATAGGTAGGCCTAAGGCTGTCTCGGCCGCGGAGAAGATAAGGCGCTTCAATCCCCACATAATCGTCGAGCCGGTGACCGAGCCTATAACAAGATCGAATGTGGACGAGCTGGTGTCGAGGGCTGACGTGGTGCTCGACGGCCTGGATAACTGGGAGGCCAGGTTCCTGCTTGACGAGGCCGCCTACCGGCAGGGGAAGCCCTTCATACACGCCGGTGTGCACGGCCTAGAGGGCCAGGTGGTGCCCATAGTTCCCAGGGAGACGCCTTGCCTCCGCTGCCTGCTCCCCGAGCGGCTAGCCTCGCCACCCAAGGTCCCAGCCATATCGTTCACCGTAGGCGTAGTGGCCGGAATAGCGGTAGCAGAGCTGGTAAAGCTCGTGACAGGGATAGGCGAATCCAACAAGGGCAAGATGCTGATAGTGGACCTGGCAACCGGGGAGATAATGAGAGTCGAGTTGAAGGCTAGACCCGGCTGCAGCTGCCCAGAGCCCTCCCAGGGGTCAACAGCTAGCCGAAAATAGGGGCCGAGAAGCCAGACGCATACGGCAGCGGGGGATGGGGACGCCGTCCCAGACCAAGGGGGACAACCGCGGCCCCGGTGACGATCTCACGACGATCCGACCCCTCTCTGCCGCGTAGCCAGCTAAACCCCTCTCCGATAGGAACTACGCCCGTGGGAGGCTGCCGCAGCATTGGCTAAGCGGCTCGCTTCTGTTGGCGCAGGTTTCCGGGCCGAGCTCCTCGTCCTACCCATCGCGTCTGTCGAGAACCATGGGGTCCTGCCGCTTGGAGCTGACTATCTTCTTGCCGAATGTGTGGCCGAGAGGATAGTCCACATGCTTGGCGAGGAGGCTGCGGTGGCCCCGGTGCTCGCCTACACCACCGCGGTGGAGCATGAGGTTGCCGGGCCCGCCTTGGGGGCGTCGCCTACTACCCTAACCGGCTTCCTGCTCGATATCGCTGTGTCGGCGGCCTCGCTTGCCGAGAGTGTCGCGATTGTGGCGTTTCATGGTGGGGCTTTCTTCCCCGCCTACGTCGCCGCGAGGGAGGCTAGGAGAAGGACGGGTTCGCTTGTCGTTGTTGAGAGCTTCTGGAGCCATGTTAGCCGCGTCCTCAGCGAGCGCTACGGTATAGACGGGTACCCTATCCATGCTGACCCTGTTGAGGCTAGTCTTCTCCTAGCCTGTGGCCACCGTGTAGGGGTCCGAGAGGCTGGCCTCGCCGAGGTGCTCGAAGAGGCCAGGAAGAGGGCCGAGAGGCTGAGAAGGCTACCCTCGCCGTGGCTCGGCAGCGATGATCCTGACGCGCTCTACCCTTCAGAGCCCGTGCCGGCGAACAGAGTGTTCGGCGAGGAACTGCTCGAGGAGGCTGTTAGGGGGCTAGCTGAGAGGCTCGAGGAGCTGCTCTCCAGAACTCTGGGCGGCTCCGCGACGAGGAGCAGTCTCGAGAAGTAGAGCCTCTTCACAAGCCCTATCGTCGGGGATAGGCTGTGGCCTAGGAGGGGGACGCGGCGCACCTGCCAGCCGGGCTCTGCTGCGAGAACACGGCCACAGCCCACAGTGGCTGCGTAGAGGAGGGCACGGGCGAGAGCCTCACGGCTCCTCCCCCCGAGGCCTACGCGGTAGACGCTGTAGGCCGAGGCAAGTAGCAGACCCATCCCCTGTGGGGGCCACGCGGCGTTGTCGCTGCCGAGCGCCAATGGGGCAGCCTCGTCGTAGAGAGCTAGGAGGGCGTCCGCGGGGGGAGCGGCTCCGGCGAAGTAGAGGTTTGCTAGAGGGCAGTAGATCGGCGCCACACCCTCCCTCGCCGCCAGGAGGGCCTCCCCGGGCGATGCATGGGTCAAATGGATTGCTGTATGGACCCCGCTT
>Ga0256838_1000212_pt1 | contig 40921 bp, 39 predicted proteins | sample 4571419metaG_FD_185978 | JGI IMG/M metagenome (GOLD analysis project Ga0256838, IMG submission 185978) | Hydrothermal vent microbial communities from Guaymas Basin, Mexico - 4571-419 | ecosystem: Environmental > Aquatic > Marine > Hydrothermal vents | place: Mexico: Guaymas Basin | collected... | reverse complement strand
CAAGTTCAAGATATTTAATAATCCACTCAGGAGTATTTGCAGTATTTATAGGAAGATTTAATGCATTTGGATAACTGCTGCCCCTTAGAGCCTCAATTATAGCTTCAGCTGCCTGGACTGCAATTCTTTCTTGTGATTCAATAGTATTTGCCCCGATATGAGGAGTAACTGATGTGTTTTCAAGTTCAAAAAACGGATGCTCAGTCACAGGCTCTTTTTCAAACACATCTATTCCAAGCCATCTTATTTTCCCGCTTTTAAGTCCTTCATAAACATCTTTTTCATTATAAAGCCCACCTCTTGCGCAGTTAATCAAAACTACGCCGTCTTTCATTTTCTCAATCTCTTTTTTTGTAATCATATTGATTGTTTCAGGAGTTTTTGGAGTATGGATTGTAATAAAATCACATTTAAGTATCTCATCAAAATCGGTTGTATATTTACATCCAAGGTCTGTAGCTTTACTCGGGTCAATATACGGGTCATAAGCAATTACATCCATCTCAAGTGCCTTTGCCCTAATTCCAACCCTGCTTCCTATATTACCAAACCCGATAATCCCAAGTTTTTTACCTGCAAGTTCAATACCAAGCCATTTTTCTCTGTTCCATTCATGCTCTTTTTTCAAATTCCAAACAGCATTTGTAAAACTTCTAGCAGCCGTTAAAAGATGTGCCATAGTAAGTTCAACCGCCGCAAGAGTATTTGCAGTAGGAACGTTCATAACAATTATACCTCTTTTACTACAAGCATCAATATCCACATTATCAACACCAACACCGGCTCTGACTATTGCTTTTAATTTTTTTGCATGAGATAGAAACTTTTCATCTACTGGCGTTGGGCTTCTTGTAATTACCCCGTCTGCATCTTCAATTATTTTTAAAAGTTCGTCTTTTGGAGTTTTACTCGCATCAATTACTTCAATATCTTTTGCTTTTTTTAAAACTTCAAAACCTTTTGGATGAATAGGGTCACATACTACTACTTTCATTCATATCCTTTTTTTAATTTTTTCTATTTTTACATTAAAATTATACTCTTTAAACAAGTTTAAAATTTTTTCAGCTTCAGCTAAACTTTTAAAAAGAATATAAACTTTTAATTCTTTTTTTCCTTCTATTAACGAATAAACTATATTATAGCTTTTTAACAAAGCCTTTAAATTAAAAAGCTCAAACCTGTCTTTTACATTTAATACAACCCTGTATAAAACAACTGATTTAAAATTTCTAAAATCAATTTTCATATACAAAACTCTTGCCGGAAAATCATAAATTTCCGGCTTTTTTAATTTAAACTCTTTTTTTATAAAATTTTGTTTTTTTAACTTTTCAACTTTAAAATCTTCAGGAGATGAAATTTTAACATAAACAAGTCCTAAAATAACTACTGTCAAAAATATTAATACAGAAATAAGAATTTTCATTCAGCAAGTTTAATTCTATCTCCGTTAATCTCAATAATTTTACCTTTAAATTCATCACCTATACCGTAATCTTTTTCAAAGTCCTCTTTTCTAACAAGTGCTTCAATATCTCCAAGGTCTATAAACATTCCAAAATCTGTAATATATTTTACCTTTCCTTGAACTTCATCCCCTACCTGATGATTCTTTGCAAAAATTTCATATGGATTTGGCATTGCATCTTTTCTTGAAACTATTACTTTATTCTCTTCAGGAGAGATAGTAATTACTTTAAATTCCATTTTATCGCCTATTTCAAAAATATCACTTGCCTTTTCACCCTTTTTAAATGAGGCAAATTTATTTGGCATTAAAACACTAATTCCATCAATCTCAACAAACGCCCCTACATTTATAAACTTGGTAATAACACCTTCAACTATATCACCAACTTGATATTTTTGAGCAAATTCAGCAGCAGGTTTTTCTAAAAGATTTTTTCTTGTAACTCTTAATCTTTCGTTATCAGGGTCAATCTCAACAATCTCAACCTCAATCTCATCACCTATTGTTAAATCATTAATTCCATCCCAGTTAATTTCACTTATATGCAAAAATCCTTCAACTCCGTTTCCTAAATCAACAAACGCACCATAGTCAGTCAAATGAGAAACAGTAACTTTTACCCTATCGCCCACATTTAAGTCTCTAACTTCATCCCACGGATTTGGAAGTGCTTTTTTTATAGAAAAAACCCTTCTGTTTTCATCTATAAGCACTGCTTCAATCTCATCTCCCTCATCAAAATATTTTTTATGGTCAATTTTTTTATAAAAAATTTCATCCCTTGGAACAAACCCGCTAATTCCATCAACATCAATAACAAGTCCGCTCGGTTTTACTTTTACAACTTTTGCTTTTACAACTTTATCTTTTAAGCTCTCAAGCCTGTTTTTTATATCATTTAAATAAGCTTTTCTATCTACAACAACAGAATTTTGTTTAAACTCTTTGACTTTTGCTTTTATATTCTTACCAATAACACTTTCATCTTCTTTAAGACCGCTTAAGCTTTTTGGCAAGAAAAACTCAACCCCGTCTTTATTTCCAACAAAACCGCCTTTAATGATTTTTTCTATTTTAAAATCAACTACATCGCCAATATTTAACTCTTTCATGTTACATCCTTTATTTTTGAGATTATTTTTTCTACAAGCCACTCAGGCGTAGATGCCCCGGCGCTAATTCCGCAGAGTTTTTTTCCTTTAAACCACTTAGGGTTTATTTCATTTTCATTTTCAACTAAATAACTCTCACAGTTTTCTTTTGCTATATTATATAACTGCTTTGTATTAGAAGAGTTTTTACCACCTACAATTATCATAATATCAGCCTCACGGCTAAGCTCTTTTACAGCATCCTGATTTTCAAATGTCGCATTGCAGATAGTGTTAAAAACCCTCACTTCTTTATGGTTTTCAATAAGATAATTAGTAATCTTTAAATAATCGCTTATCTTTCTTGTAGTCTGAGCTACCGTTGCAATTTTATCTTTTAGTTTTTTATCTTTAAGCTCCTCAACACCTAAAACCACAAACACTCTATTATGTATAGAATAGCTCATAACTCCTTGAATTTCCGGATGATTTATATCCCCAAAAATTACAATATCATACCCAAGCTTACTCATCTCCTCTACAATTTCTTGAGGTTTTTTTACAAAAGGACAGGTAGCATCAATTACTTCTACGTTTTTTTCTTTTAATTTTTTAAGCTTATCTTTAGCAATTCCGTGAGTTCTAACAATCACTCTTTTGATATTTTCATCAATTTCATCAATAGAATTTACAAATTTTACATTATAGTTTTTTGCAAGACGCTCAATTTCAAGAGGATTGTGAATCAAAGGTCCAAGAGTTACAGCATCTTTAGAATTTTCTGCAATTTCAACAGCTCTTTTTACTCCAAAACAAAATCCATAACTTCTTGCTTTTTTAATTTCCATTTTCTACCTCAAACTCTGCAATTTTAGAAAAAAGTTTAAAAAAGTTAGGAAAAGAAGTGTTTATACAATCAACATCATCAATTTCCATTCCGCATATAAGTCCAAGCACTGCAAAACTCATAGCAATCCTATGGTCTCCGTATGAATTAATAAGTGCTTTTTTAGGAATACCACCTCTTATCTCAAAGCCGTCTTCAAGTTCATTTGCTTCAATTCCGCATTTTCTAAGGTTTTCTACCACCGCTTTTATTCTGTCTGACTCTTTAACTCTCAATTCTTTTGCATTTCTTACCACACTTTTACCCTCAGCCACAGCCATTGCCATTGCAAGAGCCGGAATTTCATCAATAAGCCAAGGAATTTTTTGGCTAACTTCAATTGCTTTTAAATTTTTACCTTTTACTATAATATCCCCTATAGGCTCATATCTATCCTCTTTTAAAAGATATTCAACCTCAGCCCCCATTTTTTCTAACACTTTATAGGCTTCTATTCTTGTTGGATTTAAAGTGATATTTTTAATAACTGCAGTAGAGTTTGTAATAGCAGCGGCTACTGCAAAGAAAAACGCACTGCTTGGGTCGTTTGGCACTTCAAATGTTAAAGGAGAGAGTTTTTTTGTGAGAGGATAAATTGTAATTTCACATGATAGGTCAGGATTTATATTAACCTCAAGCTCTGCTCCCATACCCTTTAGCATTCTCTCCGTATGGTCACGGCTTAAGAAAGGCTCTTTATAAAAAGAAGGTTTATCGGCGTTAAGTGCAGCTAAAATAAGAGCCGATTTTACCTGGGCTGAAGCAATTTTACTTTCATATTCAAAACTCTTAAGCTCTCCTCCCCTAACTGCTAAAGGCGCTAAATTTCCGTTATCCCTTCCGTCAATCTTAGCACCAATACTTCTTAGAGGATTTGCAACCCTTCCCATAGGTCGTTTTTTTAAATATCTATCACCTGTAAGTACAAAAAAACCATCAATCCCGGCAAGTAATCCCATATAAATTCTAATAGTAGTTCCGCTGTTTCCGCAATAAAGAACATCATCGGCTTCTTTTAGTTCTTTTGGAGCTTTTATTTTTATAACTTCTCCATTATCTTCAACTTCCGCTCCTAAAGCTTTGGCAATTTCTAAAGAATTTAAAGTGTCTTCTGCCCTTAAATAGTTTTTAATTTCATTAACCCCCTCAGTTAAAAGAGAAAAAATCGCACATCTGTGCGAAATTGATTTATCTGAATCAACTATAAATTCTTCATTAAATCTTTTACCGCTTAATACTTTTAACCTCATCTAAGCTCAATTCCTTTCTCTTTTAAGGCATTTAAAATTTTTTCCATTATATCATTAATTTCATTTTCTTGTAAAGTTTTATTTGCCTGAAGAATAAATCTGATTGTAAGAGAGTTTTTATCACCTAAATCATAAATGTCAATCGGATAAAAATCTTTAAGCTCTTCAATCTCTAAAGAATCAATAATTTCAAAAATTTCTTTATAAGGAATATCTTTATCGACAACTAAGCTTAAATCCCTTGTTACTTTTGGAAACTTAATAATATCTTTTGCCTCTTTTTTTTCTATGTCAATTTTATTTAGTTCAATTTCTGCAAAATATGTATCATCTATATCAAACTCTTTTGCAACCTTTGGATGAAGTTTTGCAACAACTCCTATAACTTTTCCGTTTTTTAAAATTTTTGCATTTTGATAAGGGTGAGCTATAGGATGATAATCATTTTCAATTAACTCTATATCTCCAAAAATCTGAGCCAATTTATCAACTATAAATTTAAAATTAACCTTAGCAGGTTTTCCGTGATTTACAGGATTTTCATAGTCATTAAATCCATTTATTACAAACGCTATTTTTTCATATTCATTTCTATTTTTATCATAACAGCTTCCATGAGAAAACAGATAAATTCTTTTATATCCGTTTGCTTTATTGTATTTTACATCATCTAAAAGCTGTAAAAGGAGAGTTGAGCGAAGTGTGTTAAGTTCGCTTGCAATAGGATTTAGTAAATCAAGATTATCATCAACAACCTCAAAACCAAAATTTTTAAGTCTCTCTTTATTATCAAAAACAAAATGAATAACTTCATAAAAACCGTTTGCAACAGACTTTTCTTTAAGTCTGTTTACAAATTCTATTTTTTCTAAAACTTCGTTTATTCTGTTAGCCTCTTTAAATTCAAGAGGAATAGATTTTATTTTATCAATCCCGTAAATTCTTAAAATTTCTTCTGCAATATCCTGAATATTTTCAATATCGCTTCTAAAAGAAGGGACTTTTACTTTAATATTTTCTTCATTTACACTTTCAATACTAAATTCAAGGGATTTTAAAATTTCAACCATCTCCTCTTCACTTATATTATCGCCTATAATCTCTTCAATCTCTTTTACATTAATATTAATAACTCTCTCATTTTTATCGTTAGATAAATCAATATCCCCGGCAAAAACAGGTAAATTTATCTCATTTAAAAAATAATTCATACCAAAAGAAAGATTTAGCTCACTTCCCCTGCTTGCCCTAAAAAAGTAATCATCAGTTTTTAAATTTTTAAGAAAAACAATTTCACTTACATATTTTGGATCAATATAATTTGCATTTACAAGATATTTTCCGTTTTCTTCTACTTCTATCTCATTTTTTATACCTACATAATAATTCCCATAGCATTTAAAAATATCCACTCCATCTTCATATGAAAGCTCAATTTCACCTATATTTCCAGCAACCAATAAAACACCTGTTGCATGCATCGAATATTTTATATATTTATCTATACTGTTTTTAGCTTCAAGTTCAACTAAAGCAAGTCTGTAGTCTATTTTCAGTTTAGAATTTATTTTTCCTTCAAAAGCTTTAATTAGATGAGAAGATTTTTTAGCTTCATTTTTTGTAAGTTTTATAACCCTTCCAATTCCTTCAGGAAGTTCTTCTAAATTAAATTCAAGGGATTTTAAAGGTCTTTTAAGCCCTGCCCTAAGCTCTCTTGCAATGCCATAAACGCTAAAACAATCTCCCCTGTTTGCAGTAACTCCAAGTTCAATCACCTCATCATTAAGATACCTCCCTGCATATTCCCCAATTTTAAGCTCACCTAAAGAGTTATCTAAAACCAAAATACCCTCATGAAAATCAGGAAGTCCAATTTCCCTTGCGGCACATATCATTCCAAAAGATTCAACACCTCTTAGTTTTGCTTTTTTGATTTTAAAATCCCCAGGTAAAACAGCTCCGATAAGAGCCACAGGAACAAACTGCCCGGCTGCCACGTTACTTGCACCACATACAATCTGAAGCTCTTCATCTCCCACATTTACACGACAGACATTAAGTTTATCTGCATTTGGATGTTTATGACACTCAATTACTTCCCCTACTACAACATTTTGAGGTATTTCTATTTTTTTATATCCTTCAACTTCCTGACCGATTCTATTTAGTGTATCAATAATTTCTTGCGTGCTAATTCCCTCTAAATCAATAAATTCCTCAAGCCATCTTCTTGTTACTATCATTTGAACTGCTCCATAAGTCTGATATCTCCTTCATACATACTTCTAAGGTCATTAATTCTATTTAAAAGCATTGCAAACCTCTCAACCCCTAAACCAAAAGCATATCCGCTCACATTCTCATACCCGACAGCCTTAAACACATTAGGATCAACCACTCCACACCCAAGTACTTCAAGCCATCCTGTGTGAGAGCAGACCCTGCACCCTTTGCCTTTACAGAAAATACAGCTTATATCAACTTCAGCACTCGGCTCTGTAAATGGAAAAAAAGATGGTCTAAATCTTACTTCAACATCACCAAACATATGAACTAAAAACGATTCTAATATAAATTTAAGATTTGAAAAGCTAACTTTTCCTTTTTCATCCACAACAAGCCCCTCTACTTGATGAAACATAGGAGTGTGAGTTAAATCATAATCCCTTCTAAAAACAGCTCCGGGACTAATCATACGAATAGGAGGTTTTTGTTTTTGCATAGTTCTAATCTGAACAGGGGAAGTATGGGTTCTTAATAAAGAGCCGTCTTTAAAATAAAAAGTATCCTGCATATCGCGTGCCGGATGGTATTTTGGAAGGTTTAAAGCTTCAAAATTGTGAAAATCATCTTCTACTAAAGGTCCTGTCTCTACTGAAAAGTTCATTTTTGTAAAAAAGTCTATAATCTTATTCATAGTATCTGTAATTGGATGAATAGCACCTGTGGGTTTTGGATTAAAAAGAGTGACATCTATTCTTTCACTTTTAAGTTTTTCTTCAAGAAGTTTTTCTTCAAGCTCTTTTCTCTTTTGAGCTATAAGCTCTAAAGCTTTCTCTTTCAATTCATTAAGTTCTTTTGCTACTTTTTTTCTCTCCTCAGGCGCAAAATTTTTAAGTTCTTTAAATTTTTGGGTAATTTCACCTTTTTTACCAAGAAGTTTTATTCTTATGTTTTCTAACTCTTCAAGAGAGAGTGCATTTTTAATATCGCTTAAATCCACCAAGACTCCTTAAAATTTTTGGATATAATACCAAAAAAAAAGGAGGCTTTCAATGGAGTGTATTTTTTGTAAAATAGTTAATGGTGAAATTCCAAGCAAAAAAGTTTTAGAAAACGATAAATTTTTAGCTTTTTATGACATAAACCCATCAGCTCCGATTCACGTTTTAATAATTCCAAAAGAGCATTATGAAAAGTTTAACGATACCCCAAATGAACTTTTCTGTGAAATGGCTGAATTTATAAAAGAAGTGGCAAAAGAACTTAACATTACAGATTACAGATTAATTACAAACAATGGGAAAAATGCAGGTCAAGAAATATTTCACACACACGTTCATCTGCTCTCAAACCCAAATGGAAAGTTAAAATGGCCTAAATTAGTCTAATTTGATACAATTGCGGCTAAAAAGGGATTTTATGAAATTTATAGGAGCTCACGTCTCAGCCGCAGGAGGTGTTGAAAATGCAATAAAAAACGCCGTTTCGATAGGGGCAAACGGTTTTGCCCTTTTTACAAAAAACCAGCGCCAGTGGAAAGCAAAACCTCTTAGTGAAAAAAATATCACTAAATTCAAAGAGTGGATGCAAACACACGGATTTTCCCCTGAGAGTGTCCTTCCTCACGACAGTTATTTAATAAACCTTGGACATCCTGAAACTGAAAACAGGAAAAAGTCCCTTGAAGCGTTTATTGAAGAAGCAAGAAGAGTAGAAATTTTAGGACTTAAATACTTAAATTTTCATCCCGGAAGCCATCTTAGAAAAATAAGCGAAGAAAAGTGCCTTGATTTAATAAGTGAGAGTGTAAATTTTGCAATAAAAGAGACTGAGAGTTGTGTATTTGTACTTGAAACAACAGCGGGACAGGGAAGCAACCTTGGATATAAATTTGAACATCTCGCCTATATAATAGATAAAATCGAAGATAAAGAAAGAATTGGGGTATGTATAGACACAGCTCATATATTTGCTGCAGGATACGACATACGTACTAAAGAAACATATGAAAAAACAATGGAAGAGTTTGAAAAAATCGTAGGTTTTAAATATCTAAAAGGAATGCATATAAATGATTCAAAAGCAAAATTTGCAAGCCGTGTAGATAGACATCACTCTTTAGGAAAAGGGGAAATAGGTCTTAACGCTTTTAAATTTATTATGCAGGATAAAAGAATTGACAATATCCCTCTTATACTTGAGACAATAGACCCTGAAATATGGAAGGATGAAATAAAACTTCTAAGAAGTTTTGAAAATTAAATCATTAAAATAAAGGCCTATAAATGTATAAATATTTACACATATACCATTCTCCAAAACTAAGCGGAGAGGTTAAAATAAGCGGAGCAAAAAATGCCGCTTTACCTCTTATTGCTTCAACTATCTTAGCAAAAAACGAAGCACTTCTTTTAAATGTGCCGAATGTAGCTGATGTAAATACCCTTTTAAAACTGCTCTCAAATTTAGGAGCCGAATTTGAATTTAAAAAAAATATTTTAAAAATAGACACTTCAAACATCAACAATACTACAGCCGTATATGAAATAGTAAAAACTATGAGAGCTTCTATTTTGGTTTTAGGTCCGCTTTTAGCAAGGTTTCACGAATGCAAAGTAAGTCTTCCTGGAGGATGTGCAATAGGAACAAGACCTGTTGATTTACATTTAAAAGCCCTAAAAGAGATGGGAGCCTCTATTGCCATAGAAGGCGGATACATTCATGCAAAAGGAAAGTTAAAAGGGGCTGATATTATTTTTGACAAAGTAACGGTAACCGGTACAGAAAACATAATAATGGCCGCAGCCCTTGCAAAAGGAACAACAAGGATAATAAATGCCGCAAAAGAGCCTGAAGTTGTAAATTTATGCAAAGCTTTAAAAAATTCCGGTGTAGAAATTGAAGGAATAGGAAGCGATGAGATAGTCATTAAAGGAAGTGATGGAGAATTAATAGATTTTAAAGCAACAAGCATTATTCCTGATAGAATTGAAGCTGGCACTTATCTTGCCGCAGGAGCCATTACTAACTCAGAAATAACGCTTACTAACGTAGAACCAAACCATCTTGAGAGCGTACTTTTAAAGTTTAAATCCATGGGATTTGAAATAAAAACACAAAATAATCAAATTACAATACTTCCTGCAAAAGAAATTAAACCAGTAAATATACTAACAGCCGAATATCCCGGATTTCCTACAGATATGCAGGCTCAATTTATGGCAATAGCCACTCAGGCAAACGGAGTTAGCACGATTGAAGAGAGACTTTTTGAAAACAGGTTTATGCATGTTCAGGAATTAAAAAGACTTGGAGCTAATATAAAAACAAATGGAAAAACAGCAAACGTATACGGTCCTACCCCTTTAACAGGAGCAGATGTGATGGCAACGGACCTAAGAGCTAGTTCAGCACTGGTATTAGCAGGTTTAATAGCAAAAGGGGAAACAAAAGTTCATAGGATTTACCATCTTTTTAGAGGTTATGAGAATTTAATAGAAAAATTTAAAAATCTCGGGGCTAAAATGAAATTAGGGCTTGAACCTTTACCTTAAAATTTCAAAATAAATTTTTTCTGCTTCTTTTTTATTAAACTTTTTTCCTAAAAAAAGTTCCATTGCCAAAATCCCCTGATATACAAGCATATCAAGTCCGGTTTTTGTTTTTAAATTATACTCTTTTGCAAGTTTTAAAAAAGGAGTTTCTTTTCCGTAAATTACATCAACTGCATATTTTGCATTTGAAAAGAGTTTTCTTATTAAATTTTCTGGCGCCGGAAGTAAATTATCTTTAAGACCGGCTGAAGTTGTATTGATAATTAAATCATAATCAAAATCTTTTATTCCATCCCAGGTAAAAACAGTTTTGTTTTTTTCTTTAAAATATTTAAGTCTCTTTTCTGAACGGTTCAAAATATGAGCCTCTGGTAATACAAGCGAAATTGCTTTTGCAGTGCCTCCAGCCCCGATAATTAAAGGTTTTTTATAATCAAATTTCTTTATAGCTTCTAAAAAACCTGGTGCATCGGTATTGTATCCCACAATTTTATCACCCTCTCTTACCAACGTATTAACAGCCCCGATTTCTTTTGCTATTCCTCTAATCTCATCAGCATATTCAAAAGCCTTTTCCTTATGAGGAACTGTTACATTTGCCCCTTTTATTTTAAGCTCTTTAAACTTTTCAATTATTTTATTTCCGTTTTTTAAACAAAATCTCCCATAACACTCATTAATACCCATTTTTTTAAAAAAATAGTTATGCATCAAAGGAGATTTACTATGAGCTACAGGATTACCGAAAATTAAAAACATAAGCTCTCCTATCTTATAAGATAAAAATAAAATTCTTCCTCATTAAAATAAAATTTTACTTCAATTCCATGCCTGTTTATAACAATGTTTTGAAGATTTTTCAAATCTTTAAACACTTTAGGAAGTGTAAGATTTATATCCACATTCTGTTTTGACAGTTCAAGTTTTACATTTCCAACTATTATATTAGCAAATTCTCCTATCATATCAACTAAATCCTCTTTTGTTTTAAACTCTTCCCCTATTAATATTTTACTAATTGCACGTGAGAGATTTTCGCTAAAAATCAAAATTAAAGCCCCGTCTAAGTCGCCATAAAACCCTATAGAACTTGCTATTAAATCCTCTCTTTTTGTATCAATATTGACCTCTTTTATATTCGGCTTTTCTTTTGTAGATTTTACGCCTGTCATCATTTCTATAGTTTCAACGGTGGCATTTACAAAAAAAGGCAACACTTTTACAAAATCTTTTGTGATTTTTTTATTTTTTTTATAAACTGCACTTGTAGTGTTAATAGCCTCTTTATACTCTTTTGAATCAAAAAACTCCTTCTCATCGGCAAAAAATAAAAAACCCACATCCTCTAAATCACGAATTAATTTTGGCTGAATATTTTTTTTCAAAAGTCCTATTACTGCTAGTAAAGCTCCATATTCAGCAGCTTCAACCCCAAGTTTGCTTAAAAATCTAACGGCATGAACATTCATTCCCTTAACATTATTCATATCAAAGACAAACACTCTAAAACCTATTAAAAGATTTCTTCTAAAATACTCAATATCAAACATATTTATAATATTATTATCCAAAAATCCGTCAAAATAAAAATAAATTATCCCGTTTTTCATTACAGCCTGAACTCTGTTTGCAATTTTAGAAATAAAGGAGTCTTTTATAATTATTCCATATTCAACTTCATTTTCGCTATCAACTACAATAGGAACTATCCCTTTTTTTATCAAATGAAAAATAAGCATATTTTTATTCTGATTATCTTTAATACCGCACAGATAAACAGGCTTATCAGGCAGATAATCTTCATCGCAAAATATTTTGCATACTTTTTTATTTTCATAATAATGAAAAAAACAGTTTTTTAAATTTAAAAACACATTATAAACATTTCTTCTTGCATTAATAATAGTACACTCAACATTCTTTTTATAAAGATTTTCAAAAATATCATTTAAAAATCTAACAGCACTCATATTAACGCTTACCACTTTTTCTAAATCAACAACTATACATTTTATCTTTTTTTTTTCTATCAGAGAGATATCAACAGGGGTTATAATTTCGCTAACAGCTGAAGAATCAAGAAAGCCCTGGGGTTTATAATAAACTTTTTTACCTAAAAAGCTTTTAATTACCCCCATCAAGTTCCTTCAAAGTGGCAACTAAAGCTTTTAATTTATTATTTACCTCTTTATATTCAAGCTCAGGTTTGCTATCCGCAACAATTCCGGCTCCCGCTTGAAAAATTATTTCATCATCCTTTATAAGAGCAGTCCTTATTGTAATAGCACTGTCCATATTTCCGTCAAATCCAAAATAACCGATACTTCCCGCATAATAGCCTCTTTTTAACCCTTCATATTTTGCTATTAATTCCATCGCTTTAATTTTAGGAGCTCCTGTCATAGTCCCTGCTGTAAATGTAGCTTTAAACAAATCAAACATATCATATTTTTCATCAAGTTCCCCCACAACATCACTTACCATATGCATAACATGAGAATATCTCTCAACTCTCATAAGCTCTTCTACTTTTACACTTCCGGCACGTGCCACTCTTCCTACATCATTTCTGCCAAGATCTACAAGCATTATATGCTCAGCCACCTCTTTTTCATCGTTTATCATCTCTTTTTCAAGCTCTAAATCTTTTTTTAAGGTATCTCCTCTTTTTCTCGTTCCGGCAATAGGACGAAGCAAAATAACTCCGTCATTTAGCCTTACCATAACCTCAGGGGAACTTCCGATAATTGCAAAATCATCTATATCAAGATAATAAAGATAAGGAGATGGGTTTTTACTTCTTAATTTTCTGTAAAAAGAGAGCCTATCAACAATAGCTTTTACTTTATACCTGTTTGAGAGAACTATTTGAAAAATATCCCCCGCTTTTATATTCTCTTTTGCTTTTTGTACCATTTCAAAAAATCTCTCTTTTGAAAAAACAAAACCCTCTTCTTTTAAAATTTTTGCAGGAATTAAAGGCTTATGTTTATAAGTTGAATTAATTAAATCCTTTATTATATAAAGGTAATTTTCATACTCTTTATCATTTATAATTACCGTCAGTTCTGAAAATTTATGGGAATATCCTACTACAATCTTTGGTCTTATCATATAAAAATCCGGAATATCGGTTTCATCCTCAAGATTATCCATAACAGGCTTAAGCACAGGCTCAAAAATTTTTACCATATCATAACCGATATATCCCACAAAACCATCAACAAATCCAATTTTTAGTTTTTTTGAAAGCTCTTTATATTTTTTCTTATCTACTTTTGAATAATACTCTTTCATAAAATCAAAAGGGTCTTTATCTAAAATCTTTTCTTCTTTTCCGTCAAAATAATGGGTTTTATAATCTTTGTAATAAATTTTCTCTTTTTCCCCTATAAAAATAAAAGAGTAATTTCCATCTTCATTATTTATAACACTTTCGAGTAAAAACATTCTTTCATTAAAGAGTTTTTTTAACTGATTATAAATAGCAATTACACTAAACTCATCTACTAAAAATTTATCATAAACCATTATTTCACCTTAAAAATAAATGCTGTTTTTGAAATGGTAGCCTTTACTTTTTTTAAAGCATCTTTTGCCTCTTTTTTAGTAGCAAAAGGCCCTACAAGGATTTTAGTAACTTTTATTTTTTCATTATTTTTTACAATATACGTATGATAAAGCTTATACTCAAACCCTTCTTTTTTTATATGTTCTAAAAAACGCTTATCAGGTTTAGAATGTCTAAGAAGTGCAGCTACTTGAATATAATATTTACCTTTTGAAGCTTTTTTTATCTCCTCTTTACTCTCTTTTATAGGCTCTTTTTTTATAGACTCTTTTTCTATAGGCTTAACCTCAGGCTTTTGAATAGGTTTTTGCACTTTAACCTCTTCTTGAATTTGAGGTTCTTGCATTATCTGAGGTTTAATTTCATTTACCTGTTCTTGAGGTTTATTTTGTTTGGTTTCAACAACAGGTTTTTGTTGTGTTTCATTCTCTTCAATCATTAAAGGTTTAAACTGACTCTCAATAGTAATCTTCTTTTTTTTAGGCTCAGGCGGCACTATTTCATTTTTTTTAGAAGAAGAGTTTTGAAAAAGAGCAAACACTATAACACCTATCACAAAAACCAAAAAACCTATGGCTCCATAAATAAGAGGCTTTTTTAGATTTTTTTTACCTTCTATAAAATCATCAGAATTATTTAACAAATCATCAGCCATTTTTTCTCCTTACATATGTTTTGCCCAGCTTGCACCTCTCTCTTTTTTATAAAGGGCATAAGGCAGATTCAAAATATTAAATTCACTTGGCAACTCATCAGTTGGAAAAACCCTCCACTGCTTTAAAAGTTTTGTTGAAAGTTTTAACGAAAGAGCTTTTCCAAGCTGGATTGCTTCAGTTAAAGAAGTGTGCCCTTTGTGGATATAAAGATGAAGATGTCCCGGTGTTTTTGAATTATATGCAGTAAAATTTAAAAACCCTTCTTCTCTTAAAAGCAAACTTGCCCTGTTCCAGAATCTCTCAGGGTCTGTTCCATTATAATCAAACACAATATTTTCAACAACATTTCTTTGTCTGTTAATTAAATCATGGGCAATTATTTTTTTTCTTTTTATATGTTCATCCATTATCTGAAAAGTCAGAGGCTTTTCAATTTTTTCATATTTATCAAAAAAAGTTCTCCCTTTATAAACTATTTTTTGAATAATTTTTCCTTTATATTCAAAATAATAATCTCTATTCATTTTTATCATAGAAATATCTACATTATAAGCCACCATTTCTCCTTTTTATTTTACCCCAAAAAAAAGGGGAAAAACTAATAAGTAGGTCTGTCGTAAATTACAAATTTGCTTGCAAGTTCTTTAAGTTCTGCCGCAACTTTATCTTGAAGCTCAAGATTATAAATATCATCAAGCACATCTGCAATTTTGTTTGCTATAAATCTAAACTCTTCTTCTTTCATACCTCTTGCAGTAAGAGCAGGACTTCCGATTCTAATACCTGAAGTTACAAAAGGACTTCTTTTTTCACCCGGAACTGTATTTTTATTTACAGTAATTCCAGCTCTTCCTAATGCTTCTTCAGCTTCTTTTCCGCTGAATTCTTTATTTAAAAAGCTTACAAGCACAAGGTGATTGTCAGTACCCCCACTTACTAAATCATATCCTCTCTCAAGAAGTACCTCTGCAAGTGCTTTTGCGTTTGCTTTTACCTGTTTTGCATAAGTTTTCCAATCAGGTTCAAGGTTCATTTTAAATCCGACCGCTTTTGCTGCAATTACATGAACTAAAGGACCACCTTGGATTCCAGGGAAAATTGCACTATTGATTTTTTTAGCATATTCTTCGTTATTTGTAAGAATAAGTCCGCCTCTAGGACCCCTTAGAGTCTTATGAGTAGTAGTAGTTACCACATCACAGTGAGGAAACGGATTTGGATGCTCGCCTGCTACTACAAGTCCTGCAATGTGAGCAACATCAGCCATTAAAATGGCACCAACCTCATCAGCTATCTCTTTAAATTTAGCAAAATCAATTTCTCTTGGATAAGCACTAGCACCACAAACTATCATTTTTGGTTTTACTATTTTTGCAATATCTCTTACCCTGTCATAATCAATTCTTCCTGTTTTTTCGTCAATTCCATAAGAAAATGAATGATAATGCTTTCCTGAAAAATTAACTTTTGCTCCGTGAGTTAAATGTCCTCCGTTGCTTAAATCCATTCCAAGAAGTTTTTCAAGTGGTTTCATTAAAGCAACATAAACAGCTCCGTTAGCCTGACTACCAGAGTGAGGCTGAACGTTTGCATACTCACATCCAAAAAGAGCCTTTGCCCTGTCAATTGCAAGCTGTTCTATCATATCAGCATATTCACATCCGCCGTAATATCTTTTACCAGGATAACCTTCAGCATATTTATTTGTAAATACGCTTCCCATAGCTTCCATAACTTCTGGAAGAGTGAAGTTTTCACTTGCTATCATTTCAAGATGATTTGTCTGTCTTTCAAGCTCTTTTTCTAAAATTGAATATACATCTTGGTCATAATTTTTAAGTAAGCTCATTTTTTATCTCCTTTATTTAATATTGTCTTCGTCTTTATTTTCTTTTTTTGGTTTCATTGTCGGGAACAAAATCACATCTTTTATTGAATGTGAATTTGTAAGAAGCATCACAAGTCTGTCAATTCCTATACCTTCACCGGCAGTCGGCGGCATTCCGTATTGAAGTGCGCGAATATAATCATAATCCATATCCATACCCTCTTCATCACCCTTAGCCTTAGCTTCAAGCTGAGCTTTAAACCTCTCATACTGGTCAAGCGGGTCATTTAGCTCGTTAAATCCGTTTGCTATTTCACGCCCCGCAATAAAAAGCTCAAATCTTTCCGCAAATTCAGGATTTTTATCACTTCTTCTTGCAAGCGGAGAAATTTCAATAGGAAATTCGGTTACAAACGTAGGATTGATTAATTTAGATTCTACGAATTCATCAAAAAGTTCTGCCCAAAGCTTACCTTTACTATCGATATGCTCATCAAGTTCAACTCCATGCTCTTTTAAATATTTTTTCATAGCCTCAACATCTTCTAAAATTTCTTCAGGTACTCCCCCGATTTTAACTAAAGCGTCTTTATAAGTAATAGTTTTCCAATCATCAAAATCAATTACCATATCACCATACTGAAGTTTTTTTGGAAGATTTAATTTTTCGAATAGATAATCAAAAAGCTCACGCGTCAGTTTCATTAAATCTTCCATTGTATGATACGCCCAGTAAAACTCTATCATTGTAAATTCAGGGTTGTGAGTATGGTCAATTCCTTCATTTCTGAAGTTTCTGTTAAGCTCAAAAACTGCTTCAAAACCGCCGACAATAAGTCTTTTTAAGAAAAGTTCAGGTGCGATTCTTAGGTTCATATCAATATCAAGTGCATTATGATGAGTCATAAAAGGTCTTGCGTTTGCCCCTCCAACAACCGTATGAAGCATAGGAGTTTCAACTTCTAAAAATCCTTTTTTTAAGAAAAATTCCCTAACAAGACTTACAATTTGACTTCTAAGTTTAAATCTATCTCTAGTCTCTTTATTCATAATCATATCAAGGTATCTTTGACGATACTTAGTTTCAACATCCTGAAGTCCATGGAATTTTTCAGGCAGAGGATGAATTGCTTTTGTAAGAATTCTGACATCATCGGCATGAATAGAAAGTTCTCCTGTTTTTGTAACAAAAGGATATCCGCTAACTTCTACAATATCACCAACTTCAAGTGTTTTTTTAAGTAAATTAAATTTATCACCTAAATCGTTTTTACTCATATAAACCTGAAGCATACCGCTTTCGTCTTCTATTTTAAAAAATGCAGCTTTTCCCATAAGTCTTAGAAATTTTACACGACCTGCTACTGCAAATTTTCTACTCTCATCTCTTTTATTTTCAAGCTCAAACACATCTTTGTTTTTTTCTAAAAATTCTGCAATTTTTGTATTTCTTTTAGCATTATGGTCATACGGATTTAAACCGTGCTCTTTTAATTTCTCGGCTTTTGCCATTCTCTGTTTTACATATTCGTTTGAAAACATCAATCTCCTTTAAGAGTTTTAATTTATTGGAATTTTAACATTTTTAGCAACTTTTTCTAAACTTTTTGGATTTATATTTATAATCTTTTCTCCAAGGTTTAACATTAAAGGGAAAATAAAACTGTTTTTAGTATATTTATCGACATACTCCTTAAAAAATTGAATTTGATACAATAAAACAACAATAACAGATACTAAAATAAAAAACTTCATACTTGAAAAAATAAATCCAAAAATTCTATCAACTCCTCCAAGGGCACTCACTTTTAAAATTTTAGAAATCAAAAATCCTATAAAAACCGCAAAAATCCAAAATCCTACAAAAACCGCAATAAAACCTACTAAATCTATAGCAGATGTGTTTGGAATATGAAAAATATAATAATTTATATACTCTCCAGCGTTGTGATAATATTTACTTGCTAAAAACAATCCCCCTATTATTCCTATAAGTCCTGCTATTTCTTTAATAAAACCGTTAAAAAAACCCTTTATTCCTAAAATAATAGCAATTCCTAAAACCAAAGCATCAAACAGATTCATTTATAACCTTTTTAATAAGTATTATATCCATTTTTACTTTTTATTTTTACTTTATAAAGAGCTTCATCAGCCCTTTTAATAATATCCTCAATATTATCGCCTCTTTTATGAGTAGCAATTCCCGCTGAGACTGTAATTTTAATTAAATTATCTTTATATTTTAAAGTTGTTTTAGATATTTTATTTATAATCCTTTCAATACTTTTTTGTGCGTTTAATAAAGTAGAACGGTTAAAAACAATTATAAACTCATCTCCTCCGTATCTGTAAATCCTGTCTGTTTTTCTTACTAAGGCTTTTATAATCTGAGCTAACTTAACTAAAACAAAATCTCCTATTAAATGACCGTAAGAAGCGTTAATTTGTTTAAAATTGTCGATATCGACAATAGCCACAACTAAGTCTAAATCTTTATCCTTGCCTTTTTTTAAAATTTCTTTCAAGTCTTTCTCAAGAGCTTTTCTATTAAAAACACGTGTTAAAGGGTCTATTAATAGCTCCTTATAAGCTTTTTCTAACTCTTTTTCTAATTCATTTATCTTTTCTTCCATCTTTGTTATTTTATCAATCAACTCTGCGCTGAATTTTATTACCATCTCTTTTATTTCATCAGCACTGACTTCATTTATTTCTTCAATTATCTCTTTAGAGTGGTTTTTAATCTCTTTTGAAGTGTGATTTATGTGATTTAACGCTTCGTGTGTCTTTTCTAAAAAAATTTCGTGAATAGAAGGCTCAAGACATAAAAGTTTTGGATTTAAATTATCAATAATACCTTCATCGTAAGCTATCTTATTAAAAACCTCCTTATAATAAAGGGGAAAAGGCAATTTTTTTGCCTTTTCAAGTTCTTTTAAGGTTTTTTGGGAAATTTTTAAAATAAGTTCTTCCATACGGCAACCTTTTATGATAATATAAGTCAAATTATAACATTTATCGGATATTAAGGAGAAAAATTGAGGTTAAGCAAAAAAGAAGCAATAAATTTAATTGAAAATGAAGACTTGATAAAACTTGGAAAAATGGCACTTGAAAAAAAAAGAGAACTTCATCCAAAAAAAATTACCACTTTTATTGTAGATAGAAACATAAACTATACAAACATCTGCTTTATAGACTGCAAATTTTGTGCTTTTTACAGACATAAAAAAGATAAAGACGCATATATTTTAAGTTTTGAAGAAATAGATAAAAAAATAGAAGAGCTTTTAGAAATAGGAGGTACGCAGATACTTTTTCAAGGAGGAGTTCATCCAAACCTTAAAATAGATTTTTATGAAAACCTTGTAGAACATATTCATAAAAAATATCCACAAATTACAATTCATGGATTTAGCGCACCTGAGATTGATTATATAAGCAGGGTTTCAAAAATACCTGTAAAAGAAGTGTTAATCCGCTTAAAAGAAAAAGGGCTAAGCTCAATTCCGGGAGCGGGAGCTGAAATACTCAGTGACAGGGTAAGAGACATTATAGCCCCTAAAAAAATAAGCTCTAAAAGATGGCTTGAAATTCATAAAAGTGCTCATGAAATAGGAATGAAGACTACAGCCACAATGATGTTTGGAACAGTTGAAACGATTGAAGAGGTTGTAGAACACTGGGAAAAAATAAGAGCGCTTCAGGATGAAACAGGAGGATTTAGGGCTTTTATTATGTGGTCTTTTCAACCTTACAATACAGCCCTTTATAAAGAAGGAATAGTTACGCATAAAACCTCATCAAACAGATATCTAAGATATCTAGCAGTCTCAAGACTATTTTTAGATAACTTTAAAAACATACAAAGTTCCTGGGTAACCCAGGGAAGTTATATAGGACAAATGGCTCTTTTATACGGTGCAAATGACCTCGGCTCTACAATGATGGAAGAAAATGTTGTAAGAAGTGCCGGGGCTCAAAACGCTATGAATCAAGAAGAGATGATAAAGCTTATAAAAGATGTAGGAGAAATCCCAGCTAAAAGAAATACAGCTTATGAAATACTTGAAGTTTTTAATTAAAATTTAAATTTTTAGAAAGCCTATTAAATTTCCACTCTTTTTTTGCTTCTTTTATAAGTTCTTTTGAAATATTAACAATTCCTAATTCCTCTTTACCGCCAAGCATTAAAATTTCTTCTCCCTCAGGAGAAATTACAAAACTTTTACCATAAAATTCCCAGTTCTTATAATTTCCGACCCTATTTACCCTAACAACATACATATTATTTAAAAAAGCCCGTGTTTTTAACATTTCATACCATCTCTGATGAGAATTAAAAGTCCCAACACTTAAAACAGCAACAACATCCACTTTTTTTTCTCTAAAATAACCCCAAAACTCATCAAAATGAGACTCAAACCCAAAAAGTGCCCCGATTCTATACTTTCCAATATTAAAAACAAGGGGTTTATTTTCTTTTTTTGAAAAAAACCTCTCTTCATTCCAGTGATGATAAGGCATAAAAACCTGAGAATAGTAATACCTTACATTTCCGTTAAAAAATCTGCCTATAACCTTATATTTTTTATCGCCTTTTATTAAAATAATAGGAGCAAGAATAGTTATATTATAAGACAAAGAAAGCTGTTTCAAAAGTTTAATTTGATGAGATGACTGATTTTTAACAAAAGAAATTGGCATACTCTCAAGTTCTTTAAAAAACCTGTTTAACACATACTCAGGTAATAAAAGAAGTCTTGTCCCCTCTCTTTTTGCCTGAGAAAGATAATAATTAATCCTTACCTTATCAAAAGGCAAAGAGTCGGTCTGTAAAATGGCTATTTTCATTTAATCTCTTTAAACTGCAGTTTAGCCTCTTCTATCATTTTTGAAGCTTCTTCTAAAAGCTTCACTCCTTTTTTATAAGTCTGCATAGCTTCATTAAGAGTAATTTCCGGGTCGTTAAGTTTATCAAGCAATTTTTTTGCCTCTTCAAGTTTTTTTTCAAAATCTTGCATCAAGAGCTCCTTTTAAAATATCACTAATTAGATAATCAAATTTTTCAATTTCAACTAAAAAACTATCGTGTCCATAGTCACTGTCTATTTCATAATATTGACACCTGCCGCCTACCTTATCCATATATTTTTTAATATCCCTCATCTCCTGAGGAAAAAACAGGGTATCTCCGCTAAAACTTATAAGATACATTTTATCTTTTATCTGAGAAAAAGCCTCATCTAAAGAATTAAACCCCCGGCTTATGTCAAAAAGAGAAATAGCTTTTAAAAGATAAATATAACTCAAAGCATCAAACCATTTAGGAAACATAGCCCCGTTATATTCAAGATAACTCTCAACCTGAAATCTACCAAAAAGTTCAAACATCCCATCGGTTTTTACATACTCTCTTCCAAATTTCTTTTCAAATGTCGATGGGGATATATAGTTTAAATATCCTATCATCCTCGCAGCCGCAAGTCCTTTTAGTCCTTTTTCTTTTACAATTTCAGGGTCATAATTTCCATTTTTAAATTCACTATCAGCTCTAATTGCTTCAATCATTGACTTATTAATAGCAATTACATAAGGTTTTGTCTGATAGGTTGTTGCAATTGGGATAATATATTCAGCAAACCCGGGATAATCAACCGCAAGTCTAAGTGCCTGCATACCTCCCATACTTCCGCCGATTACCGCTTTTAGCTTTTTTATTCCAAGAGAATCAAGTAAAATCTTTTGAGCTTTTACCATATCTTTTATAGTAACTACCGGAAATTTTAGCCTATATCTCTCATTGCTTCCTGGATATACAGGACTCATAGGACCGGTTGAACCAAAACAGCTCCCAATTACATTTGTGGCAATTACAAAATATTTTGTGGTATCAATGGCTTTTCCGTCACCAATAAGACCATCCCACCATCCAGGCTTTCTGTCTCCCTCATACCATCCTGCAGCATGATGCGAACCTGAGAGAGCGTGTGTTATTAAAATAACGTTATCTTTATTTTCATTAAGCTCACCATAAGTTTCATAAGCAATCTGCCAAGGCTCAAGAAGCCTACCACTTTCAAGATAAAGGGGTTTTGTAAATCGTGCTATATCTGTTTTTATTTTCATAATAGCCTTTTTTATGAAATTTTATCATTTTTTCAAAGATTTAGCTTGCAAAAACAGTATCCTTGAAAACAATCAACCCCTATTTTTTCCAATTTTTCAAAAATTTATTCATTTTCTATAAACTCTGCAATTACTTTAATATCATAAAAATTTAATTAACTAATTTTTTCAAAAGCTTCTTTTAAATCTTGAATCAAATCATCAACATCCTCTAAACCTATACTAAGTCTTATAAGACCTTCAGGCACTCCTGCGTTAATAAGCTCTTCTTTGCTCAACTGCTGATGGGTTGTACTTGCAGGATGGGTTGCAAGAGATTTACTATCAGCAATATTGGTTACTAAAGAGAAAATTTTAAGATTTTTTATAAACTCTTTTGCTTCTTCATAACTTTCAAGTTCAAAACTCAAAATCCCTCCTGCATATTTTAAATATTTTTTTGCCATAGCATAATTATCATCACTTTCTAAAAAAGGATAATTGACTTTTTTTACTTTTTTATGGGTTTGTAAAAACTTAGCAATTTTCAAAGCCGAATTTGAATGCCTTTCTATTCTTAAATGAAGAGTCTCAAGCCCTAAAATCAAAAGCCATGCATTAAAAGGAGAGAGCACCGCACCAAAATCCCTTAGCATTGCTAAACGAGCCTTTGCAATAAAAGGGTTTTCAAATTTTTTAGTATAAACAAGTCCGTGATAACTCTCATCCGGTTCATTAAAATGGGAATACCTGTTTGTTTTTAACTTTTCTTTTGCAAAAGGGGCTTCAATAATACACCCTGCAATCGCACTTCCGTTTCCAACAATATATTTACTTGCACTATGGACCACAATATCAACCCCAAGCTCAATTGGTTTAACCCCATAAGGCGTTGCCATTGTATTATCACATATCGTAATAACTCCTTTTTCATTTGCCACTTTTACAATTCCCTCAAAATCCGCTACAGTTAAAGCCGGGTTTGCAATACTCTCAAACAAAACAGCTTTTGTTTTCTCATCTATAAGCTCTCTTAACTCCTCAGGTTTTGTAGGGTCAAAATATTTTGCGCTTATTCCAAACTGCTTTAGGGTTTGAGTTGATAAAGTAATACTTCCTCCATAAAGCTTTGAAGAAATAACAATATTATCCCCGCTTCTTACCAAAGCCGCAAGAGAGTAAAAAATCGCAGCCATTCCGCTTGAAGTTGCTATTGCATCAATTCCCCTCTCAAGTACCGCAATTCTTTTTTCAAAAACCCTTGTTGTCGGATTTCCTATACGGGTATAGATATTACCCTCCTCTTCTAAATTAAAAAGCCTAGCCGCATGGTCTGTATCTTCGTATTCATAAGCCGTTGTCATATATATAGGCACCTGCATCGATTTTTGAGTGTCTTTATCATATCCGTAATGAAGAGCTAAGGTTGCATCTTTCATAAATTAACCTTTTTTAGTAAAATTTTTAAAATATTATATCATAAAGGGTCTAAATTGAAAGACAAGGTATTTTCAAAGCCAATAAACAAACAGTTTGAATTTGACGAAGAGGTTGCAAGTGTTTTTGATGATATGTTAAATAGAAGCGTTCCTTTTTACAAAGAAAATTTAAACTTTCAAATAGATATTCTAAAAAATTTTCTAAAAGAAAACGACAAGATAGTAGACCTTGGAAGTTCCACAGGGACATTTTTAATAGAACTTGCAAAAAAAACAAAAAAACCGCTTAATTTAATAGGAATAGACAACTCCCCTGCAATGATAAAAAGAGCTACTAATAAAGCAAAGGCTTTTGGAGTTGATGTAAAATTTATTGAGGCAGATTTTTTAAATTATGATTTTAATAACTCAAAAGCAATAATAGCAAACTATACAATCCAATTTGTAAGACCTTTAAAAAGAGAAAAACTGATAAAAAAAATAAAAAACTCTTTAAAAGAAGACGGAATTTTTTTAATGAGTGAAAAGTTAATTACAGAAAATAAAAAGCTAAACAAGATTATGATAGACATTTATTATGAATATAAAAAGAAAATGGGCTATTCAGAATTTGAAATAGCCCAAAAAAGAGAAGCGCTTGAAAATGTGTTAATCCCTTATACAATGAACGAAAATATAGAAATGTTAAAAAATGCGGGGTTTAAGGAAGTGGAAGTTATTTTCAGATGGAATAACTTCGCAACTTTTTTAGCGTTTAATTAAAATCTTCGTAATTTTTAAAATCTTCCCCAACCAAGCTCTCAATAAACTCATCAAGTTCTTTTTTATCTGTTATTCTTGCTGTAAGAACCCTTCCTGTATAATTATTATCCTTAATCTCCCAAAACATATAAAATTCAGGATATTTCAGTTTTAACTGTCTATAAGCAACACCATATTTTGAATCTTTTAAAGGATTTTGTTCAAGAAAAAAATGATTTTCATCAAGGTTTATCTTATAAAGAACAGCTCCTGTTTTTGTTTTTACAAGCTCAACTAATACATTCCATTCTTTAAGTGTTTTCATTATTAACTCCTGTAGCTTTTTGAATTATTGGAATAAATTCATGCTTTTTATAAATTTTCCCACCCATTCTTCCAAGATGTTCGCTTGGAACCTGACAGTCAATATATTCAATTCCATTTTTTTGAAGTATATCACAAAAATAGATAAGTGCCAATTTACTTGCATCAGGCTTTATATGAAACATACTCTCACCACTGAAATATTTATTAATAGCAACTCCATAAAATCCGCCTACAAGCTCGCCTTCATAATAAGCTTCAACACTTAAGGCAAAGCCAAGTTTATTTAATGTTGTATAAGCATCAATAAAATCTTTGTTTATCCATGTCCCACTTTCGTGTTTTCTTTTTACCTTAGAACACATTCTAATAACATCATCAAAACGCGTATTGATTTTAAAATCCCACTTTTTACTTCTTAATTTTTGTCTTAAACGCTTAGTTGTTTTAACTTCATCAGTTTTTAAAAGCATTCTTTCATTTAAAACAAACCAGTGAAAAAGCCCGTCTTCATCCTGATACCAAGGGAAAAACCCCCTTGAATATCCTTCAAGAAGCCTTTTTGGATGCAAATCATAACTTGCCCCAACAAACCCGTCTTCAAAATTCTCATAAGGGGATGGAAAATTAAAATCATCAAGTAAATACAAAGGTGGATTTTCACTTACTTTTATCATCTGTTTTCTTTAACTTAAATTCATCTTTTACATAATCAATTTTAACTTCACCACCGCTTTTTAAATCACCAAAAAGTATCTCTTCACTTAAAGGCTCTACAATATTTTCCTCAATCACCCTTGCAAGAGGACGGGCTCCAAGTTTTAGCGAATATCCTTTTTTAGCAAGAGCCTCTTTTGCCCTTTTTGTAAGGGTAAGTTTTACTTTTTTGTTTGCAAGTTTATCTTGCAACTCTCCTATAAACTTATCCACCACAAGTAATATCGACTCTTTGCTTAGAGGCTTAAATCTAACTATCGCATCAAGCCTGTTTAAAAACTCAGGCGCAAAAAATCTGTGAATAGCCTCTTCTTTAAATTCACTATGTTCTGCCATAAATCCAGGAGCGTTTCCTTCACCAACCCCAAGGTTACTTGTCATAATTAAAACAACGTTTCTAAAATCAGCCTTTCTGCCGTCATTGTCAGTTAAGGTCGCATTATCCATTACCTGTAATAAAATCTGAACAATATCAGGATGCGCTTTTTCAATCTCGTCTAGTAAAAGCACTGTATGCGGATTTTTTCTTATAGCTTCTGTTAAAAGTCCTCCTTTTTCATATCCTACATATCCGGGAGGAGAGCCTATAAGTTTTGCAACTGAATGTTTTTCTTGGTATTCGCTCATATCAAACCTTAAGAAATTCACTCCTAAGATATTGGCAAGCTGTTTTGCAATTTCTGTTTTACCGACTCCTGTTGGACCTACAAACAGAAAACTACCAATAGGTTTGTCTTCACGTGTAAGTCCTGCTTTTTTTCTTTTAATAACTTTTACAAGCTCTTTTATTGCATTATCTTGACCAAAAACTTTTGCTTTTAGATTTTCTTCAAGATGTTTTAATTTTTCAACCTCATTTTGACTTGCTGATTCTTTTGGAATATTTGCAATACTTGCGACAATACTTTCAATATCACTTTTTGTAATAAGCTTTTTGCCTCTTAGTTTATATTTTGCACCCGCTTCATCAATTAAATCAATCGCACTGTCAGGCAAAAACTTCTCTCTTAAATATTTTTTAGCCAAAATTGCCGCCGATTTTATCGCCTCTTTTGAATATCTTACTTTATGAAAGTCTTCATATTTAGGTTTTAATCCTTCAAGAATCTTTACTGTATCTTCAATACTTGGTTCTTTTATATCTATTTTTTGAAATCTTCTGCTAAGGGCTTTGTCTTTTTCAAAATTATTTTTATACTCTTCATACGTAGTAGCTCCTATACATCTGATTTCACCTTTTGCAAGGGCTGGTTTGAGAAGATTTGCAACATCCATTTTAGAATCGCCCGCAGCACCTGCTCCTACAATCATATGAATCTCATCAATAAATAAAATAGGTTCATCTTCTTTTTTAAGCTCTTCTAAAATAACCTTCATTCTCTTTTCAAATTCACCCCTGTATTTAGTTCCCGCAATCAAACTTCCCATATCAAGAGAATATATTTTTTTGTTTTTCAAAACATCCGGAACTTCACCAAGGGCTATTTTTTTAGCAAGCCCTTCAACTACCGCCGTTTTACCGACTCCCGGTTCCCCTACTAAAATAGGATTGTTTTTCTTACGTCTTGATAAAACCTGCATAACCCTGTTTATCTCTTTTTCCCTGCCTATTACATCATCAAACTCTTTTGCAATAGAGGTAAGCTCGGTTGCAAATTCATTTAAAGGCGACTTTTTATCTTCATTTAATTTTTTAATCTCATTTTCTAAATCTTTAATTTCAGTCACATATTCAACAATTTCAACTTTTTCTATTCCAAACTCTCTTAAAAGCTGATTTGTATAGCTTGTTTCATCCTCAAGCAGTGCAATAAAAAAGTCAATTTCATCAGCATAAGGCTTATTAATACCTGCAATATGTTTAAACATTCTCTCAGTTGCCCTGTGAAATGCAAGTGTTTCTGTTGGAGTTATATTTCCCGATACTTTTTCAATATAAGTATCAAGATAATAGTCAAGTCCGCGTCTAACATAATCTATATCAACTCCCACATCTTCTAAAATAGAGCGGACATTTTTATCTTTTAATAAAATATAAAAAGCATGGTCTATTGTGATATATTCGTTTTTTCTTCTTTTTGCTTCATAAATTATTTCATTAAGAATTTTTCTTAAGCTTTCAGTTATTTGCATTTATTCCTCCTCTATTCTAGCTCTTAGCGGATATCCGGCAGAGCGGGCAAGCTGATGGGTTTTATTTACTTTCATCTGAGCAATCTCATATGGGTAAATCCCAACAACCGCACTGCCTTCTCTATCCACTTTAAGCGTTAAATTTATTGCTTCATCTTCAGATTTATTAAAAATAGTTTTTAAAATATCAACTACAAAATCAAATGTAGTATAATCATCATTTAATAAAATCACTTTATAAAGTTTAGGAAGCAAAAGCTTCTCATCACTTTTATATTCAATTTTAACCCCCATTTATCATCTCCCACATCTCTTTTTCTGTTAAAATTTTAACACCAAGTTTTTTGGCTTTTTCATATTTGCTTCCCGGGTCTTCGCCCATAATTACAAAATCTGTTTTTTTAGAAACACTATTAGTCACATGGGCTCCAAGACTCTCAAGAATCTCTTTAATTTTATTTCTTGGCTTACTCATAGTACCGGTAAGAACTACACTCTTACCGGTAAAAACAGAAGCCTTAACCTCCTTTTTAGGATTTACAGGCTCAATTAGTTTTATAAGTTCTTCAATTTTATCCCTATTAACTTTTATATACTCCGCAATCGACTTTACCATCTCAGGACCAAAACCTTCAATTTCCAAAAACTCTTCAGGAGAGTGCTTATAAAAATCTATTCCAAATTTTTCACAAATTTTTTTACTCGCAACTTCTCCTATATGCTCAATCCCAAGAGCATTTACAAACCTCCAGCACTCAATACCTTTTACTTTTTGTATGGCATTAACCAAATTTTCAGCTTTTTTTCTTGCAAAGCCTGGAAGCCTTTCAAGGTCTTCCACTTTTAGTCTAAATAAATCCCTAATGTCTTTTACAAGTCCTTTCTCATATAAAAGCTTAGCAACACTCTCACCAAGTCCTTCAATATCAAGAGCATTTTTACCTGCTGCATAAATTATCGTATTTACAACCCTTGCAGGACAACTTAAGTTTTGACACTTGATAAGAGCACCCTCATCTAATACCTCAGCCCCACAAACAGGACAGTGAGTAGGGCGTGGAATTGGCTTTTCACTGCCTGTTCTTTTGTGATACAGGACCTTTGTTATTTTTGGAATAACATCCCCGCTTCTAATAACTATTACGTGGTCGCCAATTCTTATATCCATTCTCTCAATTTCATCAAAATTATGTAGAGTTGCCCTCTCAACAATAACACCTCCAATTTCTACCGGCTTTAAAATAGCAACAGGAGTTAAAACCCCGGTTCTTCCAACCTGAATTACAACATCTTCTAAAATTGTCTCTTTTTCTACTGCCGGAAACTTATAAGCAACCATCCACCTTGGATATTTTGTCGTATATCCAAGTTTATCAAGAAGCTCAAGCTCATTTACCTTTACCACCATTCCATCAAGCATTACAGGCAGTTCATCTCTTATTTTGACAAACTCCTGGTATTTTTCCAAAACACACTCAACATCACTTGCCTTGCACTCCCCTCTTTTTAGAGGCTCTTTAAATCCTAAAGAATAGACAAAATCCATCAGTTTTTTATAGGTTTTAAACTTTTCAATAAACTCTTTTTTATTTTTTTCATACTGCTCTTTCGATACTTCATCGGAGTTTAATACTTCAATCGGATACCCAACCCCCCACGGATAAAACATAAGAGGACGGGAAGCTGTAATTTTTACATCAAGCTGCCTAAGACTTCCGGCTGCTGCGTTTCTTGGATTTGCAAAAGTGCTCTCGCCTTTTTTAATCCTCTCCTCATTTAGCTTTTCAAAATCTTTTTTGCTAATTACCACTTCTCCTCTTATTTCAATAAGCCCTTTATAATCAATGCTTAGTGGAATTGATTTTATTGTTTTTGCATTTTCGGTTACATCTTCCCCTATCTCTCCGTCACCGCGCGTTTCTGCCCTTACAAGAATTCCGTCTTTATAAACTAAATTTAAACTCGCCCCATCAAACTTAGGTTCTATATAAAAATTAAAATCACTATTTCCAACAAGCCTTATAACTCTTTGTACCCACTCTTTAAATTCACTCTCATTAAACACATCTTCCATTGACCACATTTTTGTAATATGACGGGCTTTCTTAAACCCTTCTAATACTACATCCCCAACCCTTTGAGTAGGTGATGTCGGGTCAATTTCATCAGGATGAGATTTTTCATACTCCTCTACCTCTTTATAAAGCTTATCATACTCCTCATCAGTAACTAATGGATTATCAAGCACATAATAGTAATATGCCCATTTTTTAAGCGTTTCAACTGCCTTTTTATACTCATCGTGATTTTTTATCATCAACTCTCCATTTTTTAATTAATTGTAGCATATTGCAGCCGGCGTAGTGTTTAGATTATACCAAAAAACTTAAAAAAAATCAAACCTTTATAATAAAGAGTTCAATAAATTTGATACAATAAACAAAAAGGGTAATAAATGATAATTTATATTCACGGATTTGCAAGTTGTGCTGATTCAAACAAAGTAAAAATATTAAAAGAGTATTTTAAAGATGTAAAGGCAATAGACCTTCCCCCTTCACCTCTTGAGACAATAAAAATCTTAAGTGATTTTGCAAAACCATCAAACATTTTAATAGGTTCTTCACTTGGAGGATATTATGCAATGTATCTGGCTGAAAAATTCGGCCTAAAAGCCGTACTTATAAACCCTTCCCTAAAACCTTACAAAACTCTAAAAAAATATATAGGCACACAATACAGATATTGTGACAACCAACCTTTTGAATGGAAAAAAGAGTATTTAAAAGAACTAAAAAAATTAAAAACAAAACCAAAAAGAGGCAATTATTTAGTACTGCTTCAAAGCAATGATGAGATATTAAATTACAAAAAAACCCTAAAAACCTTTAAAAAGCGCCCAAATGCAAAAGTGGTTGTAGAGTATGGGGGAAACCACAGGTTTGAAAATTTAAGCAGCTATTTATGTATGATAAAAAATTTTATAAACGGCTAACCCTTTTTTTGTCTTCCCTTACAAATTTACTTAAAAACTTACAATAATCGCTGTAACACACATTAAGCCTCTCTTCGACATTATGCGTATTTTCAAACTGAAGTCTTAAATAATCAAACCCGTCGTATCTGTAAAATAAAACCCCGCTGTAAAAAAACCTCTTTTTATTTAAAAATTTAGTAATCTCTTCAATTTCAGGTGTGTGAAGATTAATATCCGCATATATCATCTCCCCTCTTAATTTTGCTTTTGTAAATAAAATATTAAATCTGTTTTCAAAATTTTTAACTTTACCGTTAATTATTATTCCTGAAATTTTAAGAAGTCTGTTTTCCCAAAATTCAAGCGTTTTTTTAATAGGTCTAATCGTAGCTTTTGAAATAGGAAGATTTGCTTTTTTATATCTGTCATAAATAAGCTTTTTATAGATTTTAGGAGTATATAATGAGCGTTTTTGGTGTTTAAATATTTTATATCCCACAAGCGTACCTGAACGTTTTTCAAATTTTATATCTTTTTGGGCTATCCAAGAAGCAACTTCCCCTAATTGAAGAGCTGTTTCAATCATTCCGTGTTTTAAGTTGGCTTTTTGAGAAAAAGGATGAAACATAATAGCTTCTCCATATATTGCATAAAGACTAAGACTCTCGGCTTTTTTTATTAAATAATCAAACATTTTATTCATAAGCCCTCTTCCCTTATAATCAGGATGAACTACTACCGCTCCTATTTCACCGTTGTATTTATCATTTAATGTCAATAAAAACTCTCCAACAACCTTTCCATCAATCTCAGCCACCACAGGATAATACTTTTTGCTATTTACCATATTTTCCCATGTATTCGGGTCATAAAAACTTTTTTTATAATAAGTATCATCATAATTTGCCTTAAAAAGCTCTACTATATCTTTACCATCTCCTTTTTTTATATCTCTGATAACAGCATCAACAGGTTTTTTTACAATAAAAAAAGGAGATGAAATTCCGCTATGTCCTTTCATTTAAGCTCCTTAATAATATTTGCGAATATTTTAGTACCTATTATCAAACTTTCTTCATCTATATCAAATCTTGGATGATGTTGAGGATAACAGGTAGCTTTTTCTTCATTGCAGCTTCCAAGTCTGAAAAATGCCCCTTTTACTACTTTTAAATAGTTTGCAAAATCCTCTCCCCCCATTACAGGCAGTTTTAAATCCACAGGTTTTGCAACTTTTTTAGCGGCTTTTATAACAATATCCACCATCTTATCATCATTTATAAGCTCAGGATTTCCAAAATAATAATGAAAATTATACCTAGCCCCCATTGCCCTGCAAATGCCGGCTGTCGCTTCTTCCATCATCTCTTTTATGTTCTGTCTTACTTTATCATTTAACGTTCTTACAGTCCCGCTCAGTTTTACGTAATCGCATATAATATTAGCAGCCTTTCCACCTTCAATAGTTCCAAATGAAATAACTGCCGGATGAAGAGGGTCTATGCGTCTGCTTACTATATGATTGATTGAATTTACTACTAAAGACGCTGTCAAAATAGCATCCACCCCCTCATGCGGCCTTGCCCCATGAGAGCTTTTTCCAAAAATTTCTATCTCAAAACTGTCCGCACTTGCCATCATCTCCCCATATTTATATCCAATCTCCCCTGTTTTTAAATAAGGATACATATGAAGTCCAAAAATCGCACTAACACCATCAAGTGCGCCATCTCTTATCAAATCCTCGCTACCTCCATCCATTACCTCTTCTTTGTGTTGAAAAATTCCCCTTATATTAAAAGGAAGCTTGTCTTTATGTCTATTGCAGGCTATTAAAAATCCTGTTAGTATCGCAGTATGTCCGTCATGTCCGCAAGCGTGCATTATGCCATCTTTTCTCGACTTATAAGGGATATTATTTTCCTCTTTAATAGGCAAAGCGTCCATATCGGCCCTAAAAGCAATTGTGGGAAGTTTTTCATTAACTTTTATATCAACAACCATCCCGGCATAATCTTCAAATGTTTTAATCTCTTTTATTCCCTCATTTTCCAAAATCTGTCTTACATAGTCTCTTGTTGGATATTCTTCTCCTGAAAGGTCCGGATACATATGAATATGACGTCTAATCTCTATAATTTTATCTTTTAAGTTATCAATTTCAGCTATAATTTTTTTCATACTTCCTCCTTAAAGGATAAAAATGCAAAGTGAAAAAATAAAATGGAATAAAAAATATAAAACTCTAACTATAAAACCTCCAAGTCCTTTAATAAACTATATTCCTTCAAAAAAAGGCAAAGCCTTAGATTTAGCAGGAGGGCTTGGAAGAAATGCAAATTTTTTATTACAAAAAGGTTATAGCGTAACTCTTATAGACATAAGTGATGTTGCAATTTCAAAAATCGCCCTTCCTATCAAAAAATTATGCCTTGACCTTGATAATTATATTATACCACAAAATGAGTTTGATGTTATCATAATGATTAAATATTTTAATTTAAACATTTTAAAACAAATTCCAAAGGCTCTTAGAAAAGATGGATATTTTGCGTTTGAAACAATTAATAAATATTCTATAGAAAAAAAAGAGTTTTTTGAAATTTTTAAAGACTTTGAAGTTATCTTTTTTAATGAAAATCCGTTTCAGTTTGTAGGAAAAAAACGATAAAATTTCACAAAAAAGGCAGTATATGGATGTAATAACCTTATTTAAAAAACTTCTAAGTTTTCCTTCAATAACACCTGATGATGCAGGTGCAATGGAATTTATAAAAGATTATTTAAAAGATTTTGAAGTAATTGAAAGTGAAAAAGAAGGGGTAAAAAACCTTTTTATCTATAAAAAATTCGGTGAAGGTGACCATTTATGCTTTGGAGGACACATAGACGTGGTGCCTCCTGGAGAGGGATGGAAAAGCGACCCATTTACCCCTACAGAAAAAGATGGATTCATATACGCAAGAGGCGCTCAGGATATGAAAAGCGGACTAGCAGCTTTTTTATGGGCTATGAAGAATGCTAAAAATTTTAATGGAACTCTTAGCGCACTTATTACAAGCGATGAAGAAGGAGATGCAATCTGGGGAACAAGATATATGCTTGAAATTTTAAAAGAAAAAAATATGCTCCCAGAGTATGCGATAGTAGCAGAGCCGACCTGCGAAAAAGAGTTTGGGGATGCAATAAAAATAGGAAGAAGGGGCTCAATAAACGGGGTCTTAAAAAAAATAGGACTTCAAGGACACGCGGCATATCCTGAAAAATCAATAAACCCTATTCATAAAGTAGCTCAGGTTCTACATAAAATCGCCGGAGTTGATTTAGACAAAGGAGATGAGTATTTCGCTCCTAGTAAATTCGTAGTAACTGACATTAGAGCCGGAATGGAAGTTACAAACGTAACTCCAGGAGAGCTTAAAATGATGTTTAATGTAAGAAATAACACCCATACAGATAAAGAAAAAATCAAAAATTTTATCCATAAACATTTTAAAGATATGAACTATACGCTTGAGCTTAAACAAAGCGCTGAGCCTTTTATTACAGACCCAAACACAAAAGTAGTAAAAACGCTTGATAAGGCAATACAAAAAGAGACCGGAATAACACCAAAACACTCAACAGCAGGGGGAACAAGCGATGCAAGATTTTTTGCAAAACACGGGATTAAAGTGGTTGAGTTTGGAGTAAAAAATGATACAATTCATGCTCCGAATGAAAGAACTAAAAAAGATGAGGTTATTAAACTTGCAAAAATTTTTAAAGATGTAATTGAGGAGTGGAAGTGAAAGTTTATGAACTTAAAAAAGGTGATTTAATAACAGCTAACGGAGAAGTTTTAGAATTTATAGAAATAAGAGGTGAAAAGGCGGTATTTTATAACGAAAAAGGTGAAGAGATATCTTTTCCTGATTTTTATTACATAGAAGAAATCGGAGAGATTAAAAATTATTCAAACAAAAAGGAATCTTTAACTCCTTCTTTATTTTAAGTCAATCTTTACAATTTCACCTAACTTAAGCCCTTTTCCCACAATTTCTACTTTATAACTTGTTATATATTCGCTATCAGGAACTCTCCACACTTTATAAATTTTAAAATTACTTTTCTTACCGTTTATATATACGCTTTTATTTTTAATATCTTCACTTATTGGCACATAAATGGTAATTTTTTGCTTTTTTATATTATCAACAACTGCAACAAGCGCTCCGGGTGCTACATAATCTCCTTTATTTACAAAAATCTTTTCAATGTATCCGTTTGCTTTGATATTTTTTTTATTTATAATATCTTTTAGTTTATTCTTATTAGCAATTAAATTACTCAATTGGGATTTTAAATTCAAAAGCTGGTTTTTTGCAGCCATATAGTCATAAAATTTTAAGTTTTTTTCTTCTAAGGATTTAGTTTTTAACTTTTGATATCTTTTATAAGTTTCAAACTTTCTTTTTACAATCTCCTCTTGATTTTTTATCTCTTCTTTTAAAATATTAATTTGGTTTTGAATATTTTTAATATCAATCTTTTCAGTTGTATCATCAAGTTTAATTATAACTTCATTTACATCTTTTGCCTCAAGGTCTTTGTTTGCCTCTATTACCTTTCCTCCTACACTAGCCTTTATATTAAATTTATCAAAAGGCTCTACTTTAGCACTGTATCCAAAAAGAAAAACACCTATCAACATCCATAATATTTTTTTCATTACACTCCTTCTGCAATTTTTTCATACATTTCACTGTTTCCTTCAATAAATGCCCTAACTATTGGATTTTTTGAATTTTTAAACTCTTCAACCGTTCCAAATTCAATAATCTCTCCCATATATAAAAACGCTATAAAATCAGCACTTTTAAAGGTTTCTTTTAAATCATGCGAAATTACAACACTTGTCATTCCGTGTTTTTTGTTTAAATCCATAATCATTCTTGTAATTTTATCACTTATAATAGGGTCAAGACCGCTTGTGGGCTCGTCATAAAGAATATATTTTGGCTTAAGAATAATAGCCCTAGCAGTTGCCGCCCTTTTTCTCATTCCTCCGCTTAATTCGTGAGGATAAAGATAAGCAACCCTGTTTGCATCAAGCCCAACCATTTCAAGAGTATCAAACACCCTTTTTTTAATCTCATTCTCTTTTAATTTTGTATGCTCTCTTAAAGGAAAAGCAACATTGTCATAAATATTCATACTATCAAATAAAGCCCCCTCTTGAAAAGTAAATCCTACTTTTTTTCTTATTTTATAAAGCGTTTGAATATCAGCATCAGCCACATTTACATCATCTACCCATATCTCACCGGCTGTTGGCTTTAAAAGTCCTACAATATGTTTAATAATGGTAGATTTACCCTGCCCGGACATTCCTAAAATATATGTAATCTTTCCATCATAAATATCTAAATTGACATCTTTTAAAACAACCTTCTCTCCAAACACTTTTTTCAGGTGCCTTATTTTTATCATTACAAACCTTAAAGTTTTCTTAAATTTTTCTTAAAAATTGTGGTATAATTTATAAAATTATACCAATTTAAAGGTTAAAAATGGCTCTCAATCCATATTATCCGCTGAGTTTCTTACCAATAAATCCAATTACTACAACCCCTGTAACGTTTGAACCAAAATACATAAACAATCTAATAGCATTAAAAATAACCGATTATTTTCTACCTACACAGTTTGCAAGCAACCCTCTTTTTGCCAAAATAGACGAATTTAATCAAAACATAGGCATATTACAAACGGCAACAAATGCAGTGAATAAAATTTTATCATATATAGATGTTTTAAAAGAGATAAATAATCCCACAGAAGAGATACTAAAAGAAATAAAAAATGAAATAAATTCAATTATACAAAATACTACCTTTAATAGTCTTCCCGTCTTTTCACAAACTCTAACAATAGGAGATAAAAAAGTTTCTTTATCTCTTCCTGCTTTTAATCCAAATAAAATTAGCATTGAAGAGTATGAGAAACTATTACTTAAGAAAAAAGACAATTTTATTGATGCATTAAAAAATCTTACTATTCAAACACCTTTTGAAAATAAAGCCAACCCTTTAAAGTTTGAAACATTTAATAGATTGTTAAACAGCGGCTCACTACTTCAGGCTTATAACACAAACCTTATCAACCCTTTAACTCTTGAATTCCTATTAAAAGATTAAGAAACAAATCTTAATCTTTTTTTTCTGTTGAATATGCCAACATAGGAATATAAACTAAAGTAAGAATAGTACCAATTAAAAGTCCGCCAATTGCAACGTCTGCAAGAGGAGAGAGTCTCTCAAGTCCAACGGCTTGTTCAAGAGCAATAGGTATCATACCTGCAATTGTTCCAAAAGCCGTCATAAATACAGGTCTAAATCTAACTCTTACACTCTGAAGGGCAGATTCAAACGGACCTTTACCTTCTTTTTCAAACTCTTTATAAAAATCAATAAGCAATACGGCATTTTTAATAATAATACCAAAAAGAAGCAAAAGTCCAACCATACTCGGCATACACGAAGGCTTATGGGCTATAAGCATCCCCCAGGAAGCCCCTATCATAGAAAGTGGTAATACCAAAATCATAATCAGAGAAAGTCTTAAAGACTGATAAACAACCATAAGAGTTAAAATTAAAACAATAACCCCTATTGCAATAGCTTTTATAAGCCTTGAAAAAGAATCTTTCATCTCTTTAATATCACCTACGTGATAATAATTTTTTATACCGTTAGATTGAAGTAAATTGTCAGCATCTGCCGTTATTTTACTAATAGGTCTTGTAGCCCTGTAACCTTGAACATCAATTGCATATTGTAAATTGTATCTTTCAATTTTATTATAAGTAAAATGAGTAGTTATTTTTGCAAGTTCGTTAAGAGGCACAATTCCTTTTTTGGTATCAATCAGCAATAATTTAAGAGCGGCCAAATTTTTTTCAAAATCACCCTTAAATCTAACTCTTACAAAATCAGGCACCATTGAGCTAAGAGCGGTATTTATTGTCACAACCTGGTCTTTTAAAGCAATTTGCATAATAATATCAAAAGGAGTAACTCCATAACTTAAAGCTTTATTTTCATCAATTTTAATTACCGCTTCTTGATACTCTTTATCCCAACTGTTCATAATAGTAGTAAGACCCTTTACATTATAAAGTAACTTTTTAGCCTCATCCGCAAGTTTAGGCAGATTTTGATAATTATCACTTCTAAACTGCACGTCAAGCGGTGCTTTAATAGTAGAAAGGGCCGTAGCACCAAAATCAAACACCGCTATTTTCTTAATTCCCACTATTTTAGAGAGTTCTTTTCTTATCTCTTCTTCAAGCTGCCAGATTGTTTTATTTCTATGAAATCTATCAACTGCGATTATAGTCATATTAATGCTATTTCCACTGCCTCCACCGCCAAGAGACAATACCCCTTTTTCCGTTCCGATTGAAACTGAGCTTTTTTCAAGCCAAGGCTGATTATTTAGCCAATCAAAAAAAGGTTTTAATCTTTTTACACTCTCATCTGCATTAATATTTGAAGCAAATTCAATATGGGCTTTTATAATTCCCGTATCCATAGGAGGCATTACATCCCTTCCGATAGTCGGCATAATATTTTTTACGGACAATAAAAGCACAACAACAGCACCGGCTATTAAAAGCATTCTCCTTAATACAAAAGGTCTTTTGTTTGTGAATTTTAAAATTCCTATATATGCAGGAATAAGTTTTGCAAAAGTGTTTTGATAAAGTTTTTCAAAAAACTCTTCAATTTTAGTTTTCTTAGTTCCGTTTTTATACAATAAACTTGCAAGTTTTGGAATAAAAGTTATTGACAAAAACCAGGAAATTAAAAGTGCTACAATAAGCGTCTCCATTAAAGGTCTAAAAATTTTTTGAGGAAAACCGCCTACAAACATCAAAGGAAAAACAATTGCAATAGTTGAGATTGTTCCTGCAAAAACAGGTTTTAATACTTCTTTTGTTCCGTTATAAATTGCGTTTTTATCACCTTCTTTAAGATGTCTTTCAATGTTTTCCAAAACAACCACCGCATCATCTGTAAGCATTCCAAGAGCAAGAATAATGGCAGTGTAAATTACAATATTAAGCCCCTGCCCTGTAAGATACAAAAATGCAATAGTTCCAAAAAACACCATAGGAATAGAAACTGCAGCCGCCACAATCGCCCTGAAATTTCCAAGAAATATTAAAATTACAATAAGTGTGTAAATAACTGCATCCCTTAAAGCTTCAAGCATATTTATATTTGAAGTTTCAACCAGTTTTCTTTGAGTATCAGAAACGGTTATATTTATATTAGGATACTCTTTTGAAATTTTTTTCATAATTTCTCTTGCTGTATTACTTGTTAAAAGTAAATTTCCACCCGGCGCCCTTTGAACTGATATTGCAATAGCCTGTTTATTATTCCCGACATAAGCGGTATTGTTTGTTTTATAGCTCCAAGTAATTTTTGCAACGTCTTTCAATTTAACGTTTGGCGCAATAAAAATATTTTTTAGTTTTTCAACATTATCTTTTTGACCATAAAAACTTATAGTAAAAAACTTATCATCTGTTTTCATAAAGCCTATTGGAGTATCTTTGTTAATACTTCTTATTGCATTTATTATCTGATTAAACGAGAGATGAAATTTTTGTAAAATTAGAGGGTCTATTTTTATCATTATCCCACTCTCATATCCTCCAAAAATTTCTACATTTCCTATATTAGGATTTTTTAAAAGCTCGGGTTTTATATAACTTTCTGCAATTTTTCTTATTTCAGGCAAGGTTATCGAATTGTTTTTCGGACTTAAAGCAAACACATCAACAGGTAAAGTAAAATCCCCTACAAGATAAATTGAAGGCACAACATTTTGTGGAAGCCTGTCTTTAATTCTGTTTAATGCATTACTAACATCAACTGCCGCTCCCTGCAAAGATTTTTTATAATCAAAAACTACATGTACTATTGAAAAATTAGGCACGTTTGTAGATGTTATTTCATAAATATGACTAAGAGTAGCCATTTCGTTTTCTATCGGTTTAGATACAGTTGCGGCAACCGTTGAGGCACTAGCTCCAGGGACAAAGGTAAATATTACAACTTCCGGTCTATTTGCATCTGGAAAAAGGTTTTTTGGCATTTTTAAAAGTCCTAAAATTCCAAAAACAAACATTGCCGCAATTATTGCAAACAGAAAATGAGTTCTCTTATAAAAAAACTCAAACATTTCTTATCCTTTTACTTTTACAGGATAACCTGCTTTTATTTTAAGAAGCAAGTCAGGAGCCGCTTTTACAATATTTCCATTTATAGGCGTATCAGTAACCACTCCCTCAACCCCGTCTGCAATTACATTAATCTCAACAGGTTTAACCTTATTAGGTGATTCAACAACAAAAACATAAGTTTTTCCATTAATTTTTAAGAGACTGCTATAAGGAATAAGAGTTGCGTTTCCTTCAAAAGTAACAACTTTTATTTTTACTTTCTCTCCCGCTATTAAAGTTTTATCATTTACATCTGCCCTGTAAGCCTTAAGTCCGTTAAAAGTAGAATTTAAAGATGCAAGATTAACTATCTTATTTTTATATTTAATTTTTTTTATATCATCACTAAGAGCTATAAAAAGATAATTTCCATCTTTTGGAGTAATAACAAGAGCCGTTTTCCCAGGAAATATATTATCTCCTTCATTCATCATTTTAGAGCTAACTTTCCCACTTATCGGTGATTTAATATTTGTATATGATATATCGTTAAGAACTGCTTTTTTAGCACTTTTTAAAGATTTTAGTTTTGCCCTGTCCGCTGCAAGTTTTGCTTTTAATTGAGAGAGTTTATTTTCTTCTGACTGATACTGCTCAACTGAAGCCATTTTTACTTTCAAAAGCTCAGCTGTTCTTTTATGCGTTGCAATTAAATTAGATAAAGCTATT
>Ga0256838_1000211_pt1 | contig 40980 bp, 41 predicted proteins | sample 4571419metaG_FD_185978 | JGI IMG/M metagenome (GOLD analysis project Ga0256838, IMG submission 185978) | Hydrothermal vent microbial communities from Guaymas Basin, Mexico - 4571-419 | ecosystem: Environmental > Aquatic > Marine > Hydrothermal vents | place: Mexico: Guaymas Basin | collected... | reverse complement strand
CCCTCCTCTAATGGCTTCCTATCCTTGGAGGTGTTCTGAGGCAGCTGTGTGCCTGCGGAGCCGTTGCTCGGTAGAGGCTCTGCGAGGCCAAGCTCCTCGAGGACGTGGAGCGTCTGTACGAGCTGCTCGCCAAGCCTGGCTCCTCGGCTCGTCAGCTTCACGCACTTGCTCGTGCCGCAGTAGTACAGCTCCACGAGACCCAGCATGGCGGCCTCGCGGGCGCTCCGATACGTTGTGCCGACCCCCATGCCGTACCGTGGTATATGGTGGAGAGGCATTGGGCCATTCTCGGCCAGTATAGCGACCAGGCGTATGATGCCTGGCTTGCCGAGGAGCCAGTATCGCCTTGTCAGTCTCGCGGCCAAGTTTTCCCCTTTAGGAGCCTCAGAGAGACATAGCGGGGTTTTGAGGCTGAGCCCTTATCGGTGTCCTCTGGGGCACGCTAGACCCACTGACGAAGGACTATCATTGAGTTTGTCCCAGCAACGCCGGGTATACTGCGGATATAGTCTATGCTCTCGTTGACATCGTTTATGCTCTCGCCTCTAACGACAGCTAGTATATCGTAGTCCCCGGTAACCTCGTAGACAGCTTCCACGTGGCGAAGCTCAAGTATCTTTTTTGATATCTCGGGTACGGACACGGGCGGCTGCGTCCGGACAAGTATGAATGCGCGAACCTCGTTACCCGTATCGTATATTATAGTGAACTTCTTTATGACGCCCATTTTGAGCAGCTTTGTCATCCGCTTCCTTATTGCGGACTCGCTTAGCCCAAGCTCCTGCGCGAGCTTAGCATAGGACATTCTAGCATTCTCTCTCAGTAGCTGGAGCATCCTCATATCAGTCTCGTCTAGATGGGGGTGTCTCTGTTGCCGCTCCTGGGGCAATCCACGACACCTCGGGTACAACCCTAGGAGCCCATACCGCCGTGAGGGGACTCCGCATAGTCAGCCTGTGTGACGACCGAAAGGGAGGAGCATAGGGGATGGGCTTTGGGCGTCCTTATTCATGTCCCGAGAGCAGTATGCGGTTCCTCTAATATAGTGTTGGCTGCTTCGGCGCACCCTATCCTCCCGCCAGGGGGACATTGCTTCTCCTAGCGCGTTGCCGCCTCTAGCAAGCCTGTGAAGAGTGGCGCCGGCTTCATGGGTCTGCTGCGGAACTCGGGGTGTGGCTGGCTTCCAACAAAGTAGCGATACCCGCGTAGCTCTATGAACTCGACGCGGCCGCCCTCGAGGCTATAGCCGGATACCTCCATGCCCGCGGATACCAGCTTGTCGAGGTAACGTGGGTTAACCTCGTAGCGGTGTCTATGCCTCTCATAGACTATCTCCCTGCCGCCATACACGTTGTAGACCAACGTGTTATGTATGAGTTTTATAGGATATGAGCCTAGCCGCATCGTGCCACCTAGCTCTTTGATGTGTCTTTGCTCTTCGAGCAGGTCTATGACTGGATAAGGCGTAGTGGGATCAATTTCAGTGCTGTGGGCACCCTCTAGCCCGGCGAGGTGTCTGGCTATCGCTACCACAGCTAGCTGCATGCCGAAACATATGCCTAGGAACGGCTTGCCAGACTCTATAACCTCCTTTATGACGCTTATCTTGCCTTCGGCGCCGCGTGCCCCAAAACCTGGGAGAACGATGACAGCATCATTATCCTCGACAGGCGTGCGAGGTGATAGCTTGCCTTGCTCTATTGCTGTAGACTCGTACCAGTTGAGTACCGGCCTGAGCCCTAGGTGGGCCGAGGCGTGGCGCAGAGCCTCAATTATGCTAAGGTAGCTGTCTTTGAGCTTAGTGTATTTGCCTACCATTGCTATCTTTATTGGCTTGCTCGCAGCCTTTATCTTTACGACAAAGTCGCGCCAGGAGCTCAGATCTGGCCTACGCTGCTCTAGGCCTAGTCTGCGTGCCACATAGTCGGCTAGTCCCTGCTCCTCGAGAACTAGCGGAACCTCATAGATGTACTCGACGTCGGGGTTGCTGAATACGGCCTCCGGGGGGAGGTTAGCGTAGAGCGCTATCTTCCTTCGTGCTTCCTCCTCTAGCGGCTTCATGCTCCGCGCTATTATGATGTCAGGCTGTATGCCTATTCTGCGCAGCTCTTGCACACTATGCTGGACGGGCTTGGTCTTCTGCTCGCCCGTTGTTGACAATATAGGCACGAGCGCTACGTGCACGAAGAGAGTGTTAGCGAAGCCCTCCTCCATCCTCATCTGGCGTATTGCTTCGAGAAACGGGAGCCCCTCTATGTCGCCCACGGTGCCACCTATCTCAACCAGAACGATGTCGGCCGACGTCTCTTGCGCTACTTCGCGTATACGACGCTTAATCTCATCGGTTATGTGGGGAATAACCTGCACCGTCTGGCCGAGGTACTCTCCACGCCTCTCTCGCTGGATGACAGTAAGATACACCTGCCCCGTTGTTATATTGTTCTTCTTCGAGAGAAACGTGTCAAGGAAACGCTCGTAGTGGCCTAAGTCGAGATCAGTCTCGCCACCATCCTCAGTGACGTATACCTCGCCGTGCATGTATGGATTCATCGTTCCTGCATCAACGTTTATGTAGGGATCAATCTTTATCGCAGTCACATGGTAGCCGCGAGCCTTCAGGAGGAGACCAAGGGAGGCTGTTGTTATTCCCTTACCTACACTGCTGAGGACACCGCCCGTTATGAAAACGTACTTCGCCATACTAGGCCCATGGAGCAGACGACGCCTACCTGGGGTTGAAAAAGCTCGCCCCAGCTACCCGCTGCCCCGCTGCGTGGAGGCAAGCCTCTCCATGACCCACGGGTAGCGGGCTAGGCTGTCGGCTGCAAGAATAGCCACCCGGCTCCCCCTCTCCAGCCGCCCCTCATCCACCAGTCTCAAGGCTGCAACGTAGGCAGCGCCGCTTGAAGGACCGGCGGCAACCCCTACGCGTTGAAGCAGCTGCCTCACACCCCAAAGCGCCTCCTCAAGCCCAATATCAACAACTATATCGACAACACCGGAGCCGTGCCTCTTTAGCAGGCCTGGTATTGAGCGCGACATAAGCCCCTCTATCTCATCCAGCCCCTCACCGCCAGCAAGCGGCGACCCCCTCGGAGTGACGGCGGCAACAAGCGTGCTGCCAATCATCTCCTTGAGGCGTCTACCGACGCCAGTAATTGTGCCGCCAGTCCCTACGCCCATGACGAAGGCGTCTAGTCGCCCACCGGATTGGCGGACAAGCTCGAGCCCAGTAGTCTCGTAGTGGGCCAGCATATTGTAGTCATTATCCATCTGGTCTAGGAGGATACAGCCACGCCTCTCCGCCTCTTCCCTAGCCCAGTCACGCGTCAGCCCCTCATCCCCGATCTCGATTATCTCGCCGCCAAGGCTCACAATGAGGCTCTTCTTTATCCTTGATGCACGCCTCTCGACAAACAGTAGTGGACGTAGGCCGAGAAACGACGCTGCCCACGCGACGGCAGCTGCTGTATTGCCACTGCTTATCTCGGCAACACAGTCGCCCGGGGATACCAGCCCCTCCTCTATAGCACCTTTCAGCATGTAGAGTGCTATTCGGTCCTTGTGGCTGCCCGTGGGGTTTGCAAACTCGAGCTTGACGCAGAGCTCGAGGCTCCCTAGATCGGCACAATGTAGCCTTGTGTTCCCCACCAGCGAGAACAGCCTTGCCAGCTGCTCAAGCATCTCCATCCTAGAGGTAGGCGTGGAGGTTCCGCCGCCCACGTCTAGAGACACAAATACTCCCACCCACGCAGACACAACTTTGGATGTGGCAACCCACTGTGTTGAAGCGGCTAGGTCCAGGCTCGGCGGAGGCCAGCCAGTGCTATTAATCGCTAATCCCTCCGAAGGGCCAGGCCCTAGGGCGGGACGGTGCCGGGCAGCTCCACGTACCGGATAGTGGTAGCACTTGATGCTGTGGAAACGGTACGTACTGCCTACAGACTAGTTGATGTGCTTTGTGAGAAGGTGTACGGCTTCAAGCTCGGGCTCCCCCTATTACTAAGGCACGGGCCTAAGGTAGCTGGGAGGCTGCGCAGCCTCTGCCCGAGCGCTGCCTGGATAGCAGACCTCAAGCTGGCCGACATAGGCGCGGTAATGAAGGCCACTGTTGAAACAATAATAGATGACGTTGACGCTGTCATAGCTCACAGTTTTGTGGGTGCACGGGGCGCCCTCGATGAGCTAAAAGAGTATCTCGACGCCAGAGGCCGTAAACTAATACTAGTAGCGACTATGAGCCATTCAGGCGCCGAAGAGGTCTACGATAAAGCACTTGACCTCATAGACTTCGTCATAGAGAGGGTGCAGCCTTGGGGGCTCGTGGCTCCAGCAACGAGACCCAGCCTAGTAGAGAGGCTCCGCAGGAAGCACCCCAACACGGTCATACTTTCCCCCGGTGTTGGGGCGCAGGGCGCTAAGCCTGGAACCGCGTTGTGTCATGGCGCCGACTATGAGATAGTTGGACGTGCTATAACGAGTTCGGAGAACCCTCTAGGAAGTCTTGAGGAGATAGGCGCTACGCAGATGGAGGTGTTGAGGCAGTGCCGGAGGGAGAGGCACTAGACCCTGCACGGCTCCTAGCACCGATACTCGTTGAGTCACGCGCGCTGTTGCTGGGAGACTTCGTCCTCAGCAGCGGCGCCAAGAGTCATATATACATAGACATGCGTGCTATTCTCTCAACGCCTAGAGGCTACAGCCTAGTAGCTTCGATGCTGGCAGCCAAGATACTGGACTGCCTCGGCGCAGTTAGCGACCTCTGTATTGCGGGAGTGACGACGGGGGGCATAGCCTGGGCAGCCCTGACGGCCAGCTTGCTCCACACGCCAACGGGCTACGTAAGGACAAAGCCTAAGACATATGGACGCGGAAGAAGCGTAGAAGGCTGCGGCAATGCGAAGAAGATAGTACTTGTTGATGATGTGGCTACGACCGGTGGGAGTCTTCTAGCAGCTGCCGAGTCCGCAGCCCGGGAGGGTTACAGCGTCGAGGCACTCGTCGCGATAGTTGACCGCGGCCAAGGCGCAGCAGCTAGGCTCCGGGAACAGGGGCTACGTTTCTGCAGCCTCACTACTCTCAAGGCGTTGCTGCAGGAGGCTGCCAGACAGAACCTCCTGGACCGTGAGGCAGTGGAGAAGGCTCTGGAGGAGCTTGCCGGCGCGGTGGATAGATAAAGCCGTGTACCGGGCCACGGGCAAACTGTCCCTCCGGGTACCAGGTTTTGGCGCGGTGGCTCGGCCGCGACGTAGTAAGTATCCTCGACTTCACCCGGGACGAGCTCCTCGACCTTTTCGAGGCAGCATCTGGTCTCGAAGGTGTGCTAGAGAGTGGGCGGGCAAGGAGGTTACTGGAAGGCAAGATAGTCTCCCTAGCCTTCTTCGAGCCATCAACGAGGACGAGGCTCAGCTTTGAGGCGGCAGCGAAGAGGCTAGGAGCAGAGACTATAGGCTTCACAGCGGCTGAGGCAACAAGCATAGCTAAGGGTGAGAACCTAGCCGATACCGTGCGCATGCTAGACGGCTACAGCGATCTAATAGTGATTCGGCACCGGTACGAGGGTGCAGCTCTCTACGCGGCTGAGATAGCAGAGAAGCCTGTCATAAACGCTGGCGATGGGCGTCAGCATCACCCGACTCAAGCAATGCTGGACCTCTATACAGTCAACCGGCTATATGGCACAGTAGACGGCCTAGTCTACGGCGTTCTCGGCGACCTACGCTACGGCAGGGCTGCGACAAGCTTCCTCTTGGCTCTCACTAGGTTTAAGCCAAAAATGGTGTACCTCATCTCGCCGCCTCTGCTGAGGCCGCGCGAAGAGGTGTACATGGCTCTTCGTCAACAAGGCTTGCCCTTCCAGGAGACAGAGAGCCTAGAGGAGGTGCTCCCAGAGCTAGACGTGCTCTACGTCACGAGGATCCAGAGGGAGCGGTTCCCTGACCTACGCGACTACGAGAAGGTCAGAGGCAGTTACCGTGTCACGCTGGATCTACTCCAGAGGCACGCTAAGCCGGAGCTGAAGGTGCTCCACCCGCTTCCCCGAGTCGACGAGATTGATTACCGTGTTGACGGCTCGCCCTACCAGGCCTATTTTCTCCAAGCCAGGCTCGGGGTCCCGGTGCGTGCAGCCCTTCTCGCTAAGATACTGGGTGCGTGGTGATACATGGCCTTGAGCGACGAGCAGTTGCTGGTTAGGAGGATTCGCGACGGCACAGTCATAGACCATATACCGGCGGGGCGTGCTCTGACCGTGCTGCGCATACTCGGCATAACCGGCTCGGAGGGCTACAAGCTGGCTATAGTGATGAACGTTGAGAGTAAGAAGCTTGGGAAGAAGGACATAGTCAAGATAGAGGGCCTCTACCTGGACAAAGAGCAGCTCGACAAGATAGCTCTCATCGCGCCAACGGCGACAGTCAACATAGTCAAGGATTATCGTGTTGTTGAAAAGATGAAGGTCCGCCTGCCCGAGGACCTTTCTAACATACTGAGCTGCGCGAATCCTACATGCATAACGAGGCAGCCTAGGGAGCCGATAAAGCCGCGCTTCAAGCTGGTAAGCCGCAGGCCTGTACTCTATCAGTGTGTCTACTGCGGCACTCTAATCGAAGAGGACGACATAGTGCGGCAGCTCGGTGGCTCAGCGTGACGCAGCCGGCGGCCAGGCAGGGGCCCCTTTACGCCCCCGAACGGGGGGCACGCTACGTCAGCCTACGCCTAGAGAACCTGCTATGGCGGCAGGGCAGCCACGCGGTCCTAGAGTACCGGGCTCTAAGCAGCGTCAACTATCCCCCAGGCACCTTCAGCCTGCTGTGGGTGCCCGGCTACGAGGCAATACCCATGACGCCGGTGCAGCGCGGCGCAAGCCTAGTGTACATAGTCAAGGCCGTCGGCGAGACTACAGCCAGGCTCGTCAACGACCCGCCGAGACACGCTGGCGCGATAGGCCCTCTAGGGGCCGGCTGGCGGTATGCTGCCGAAAAGGGGCCTTGGCTCCACGTGGCTGGTGGTACTGGCGTGGCCGCGGCCCTTTCAATACTGCGTGTAGCGAAGCCTGCACTACTAGCTTATGGCGCACGCAGTGGCGCAGATCTTGTCCCCATAGGTAGACTAGGTCTCGCGGAAGCAGGTGTACAGCTCTACTACGCTACAGAGGATGGAAGTAAGGGCTTCCAAGGTACAGTGCTTGCATTGGCCGAGAAGTTGCTCCAAGAGCGCCATGTCGCTGCGTTGACGGCTGCTGGTCCTACTCCTCTGCTCTGTGGCGCGGCCCGCCTCGCTGACGAGTACGGCCTTCCCCTGTATATTGCGCCGGAGGCTCTTGTGAGGTGCGGGCTCGGCTTCTGCGGCAGGTGCAGCCTCGGCTGCGGTGGGAAGCTGCTATGCAGGGATGGCCTCTACCTGGCAAAGGGTGACCTGGATTGCTGGCTCGCAGAGCGCTGCGGCTAGTAGTCTGTGGGCGCCTCCTCGACCCCACGGTCGGCATGAGGGGTGAGGAGGCGTGTCTAGCGCTAGGGGACGGAATTGTAGAGGAGGTACGTGAGGAGCCCCCCGCCGGCCGCCCCCTCCTCGACCTACGAGGCCTTGATAACGTCTACATTCTGCCCGGCCTAATCGACATACATGTACATCTAAGGGGCCTCAGTCTAAGCTACAAAGAGGACGAGGAGAGCGGCACAGCTGCTGCGGCTAGAGGAGGCATAACCCTTGTCGCCGACATGCCCAACACGGTGCCGAGGCTAGACACTATTGAGGCGCTCAGCGAGAAACTCAGACGCCTATCCACGTATAGCCGTGTAGAGTACCGCGTCTACGCGGCAGTACCGCCGCGCCCGGAAGACGTAGATAAGCTAGCTTCAATGCCATCAGTGGCAGGGTTTAAGATATATCCCTCGGACATTGCTACCAGATGGAGAAGCATCAAACGCCTACTTGGTCTACAGGACATGCTTATCGTTCTGCACCCAGAGCTGCCCGAGGCCGAGAGAACAGAGCACGAGAACCTTTCTGTACGTGGAGCTGTACGTGGATGCCACTGGGAGCAAGCGGCCGCCGAGCTACTAGCCAGCCATCTAGACGGCGCCCGGCTCCACGTAACCCATGCCTCATGCGCCTCGACGATACATGTAGCCAAGAAGATAGGTGCCTCTGTTGACGTGACACCGCACCATCTATTCTACACGGCTCCGCCACGCGGCGGCTGCCTCTGGAAGGTCAATCCCCCGCTCCGCGAGCCTCCCGAGCAAGCTCTGCTCCTCAAGCATCTCATAGAGGGCCGTATAGACGCTGTGGCAAGTGACCACGCCCCACACACTGCCGAGGAGAAACGCATGGATCCACTGCTCTGTCCGCCGGGCATAGCCTGGCTGGAAGCCTGGCCCCACATACTCTCCTGCCTTGTATCAGCAAACGCCCTCTCAATAGAGGAGTACCTACGTCTAACATCCCTAGGTCCCGCAGAGATACTTGGAACGCGTCGTTGCCTAGGTCCAGGCTGCCCCGCATCAATAACTGTCATGAAGTTTAATGTGGGCAGACGCTTTGCCGGAAACAAGTACTCAAAGGCGAGACACACACCCTACTTCATGGAGAGACTCTGCTCCGAAACCGTGGCTACAATCGCTGCTGGCAGAGTAGCCTACCTTGCACCTGGCTGGCGCATAATGTAGGCTAGGTCCCTCAGCAAGAACCTGCTGGGTGCCCCAATCCTCCTAGCGGCAATACCGTGTATCATGCCGCCGATGCGTTGACCCAGAAAGTAGGCGGCAACGAAGGCGGCTAGGGCGGGCAAAGAGGTAGTGCTAAACCCGACGCCTGCAAGGCGTCGCAGTAGCACTACAAGCGGCACAGGTGCATGGACAGCCAGTACCCACTCAACCCGGCTTCTAGTACGTTTAGCGTAGGCCCTCCAGTAGCCGGCAACAACGTTAACCAGGAAGGTGACCGCAAGCCCTCCAACGAACGCGGGCACGTCAAGAGCCAAGTCTGCACACCCCACGTAGCAAGCAAACAGGCGCTGCCTGGGGACTCCTGTGGAATCTCTGGCTCCTCTTAGAGTCGCTGGTTGGCGACACGGTTTGAGGCAGCACCGCTATCCAGGCTTCCCCCTGTTAATAACGTTCTTGAGCGTGTAGGTGTCCTAGCGGTGTAGCCTTTTCCTCTCCTCTCGTATCCGCCTAACCTCTGCGGCTACCGCTCTTAACGTTTCGAGCTTTGAGCCCAGTTTGTCTACAATGACGCGCTGTCTCTGCTCCCACCAGCGCCTCGGGTGTTTAGCGTCCTCGACTTCCGGGTTAAGGCCAAGCCTCTTAGCGGCTTCGACTATCTCGTCGACCCGTGGCTTCCTCACCGCATCCCGTATGGGCACCTTCCTGCCCTCGCCCCGGGATAGTGTGGCGTCAATATAGGCTGGCCAGACCACTACCCTTCTCCCACGGTACTCGCGGCTCAAGCCTCCGCAACACCTCATGCCCCGGCTTGTAAGCGTAGTAGTGCATTAACCTAGCCCTATCCCTCTGGGGTGCGTTACTCGTAGCGGAGAGCCTCGGCGGGCGGTATCCTCGCAGCCCGGTGGGCTGGCAGCAGGCTGCCAAGCACGCCGATGACAATAGTCAATGCTATGGTCTTTACTATCATCGGCAGTGTTATCTCTGGCGGGGCGCGTATGACCACTTGCATGCCTTGCAGGACCATGCCTCTAGTTGAGAGGGCGTATGCTGCCGCCACGCCCGCTGCGATGCCGAAAGCCGAACCAAGCAGACTCATGAGGATGGCCTCGAGTATTATCGAGGTCACTATCTCTGCGTCAGTGAAACCAATCGCTTTAAGTACGCCTATCTCTCGTGTCCGCTCCATAACTGATGTTATCATTGTAGCTGCGATGCCCGTGGCCGCCACCGCGAACGCAGCACTACCCGCGGCTATGGTGATGAACCTCATAGCGGCCGTTATGGAGGCTACAACCTTTGATATCTCTATAAGTGATATGACGTTGGCTCTCTCCCCGTAAACCTCCCTCAGGAACTTTGTTAGGTTCTCGACGTAGGCCGGGCTATCCGCAACGACAATGATACCGCTCCATTTCTTCATGCCCAGTAGTTTTGGGCCTGCATCGAGCGGTAGGAAGACGGTTACATCCGGATTTACAAAGAACGCGTTGCCGAACTCTGCCAGTACCCCTGCGACTATAACGCTGATGCTATGCTGGATAAGTCTTCCCCGCTTGAAGCTATAGTATGTCAACGTTAGCACATCGCCTACTCGGTAGTACCTTGTGCCGGTCTCGTCAAAGGCTATGTAGTGGCCTATCACTGCCGAGGCCGTGTCGCCGGGCGGCGGCAGGCTACCCTCCTCTAGACGTAACTTTCCAAGGGCATGGAAGAAGACGTCAAGGTCAACAGCGTATATCGCAATGTCTATGTCTCTGACGCCTTGCTTGGCTTTTGCGCGTAGGCTGTAGAAAGGCGTAACCTCCTTGACCCCAGGTAGGTCCCTGAGGAAGGCTATGTCGCTGCTGCTCATGTCATAGTTAGCGCTAGGAACGAGGATTATGAGGTTCTGGCCAAGACCCTCCAGCTGGTTAATGACGTAGTTGGAGTAGCCCTGCACGACGCCAAGTATAGCGGTCAAAGCCATCGGCCCAATAGCGATGCCTACAATCGTCAACAAGCTTCTCAGCTTCTTCTCCGTAAGCGCCTTAGCGGCATATCTGGCTAGGTCAGGTAGTATGCGTATGAGTGACGCCGTCAAGTCCCACCGCCCTCCTCGAGCTGCAGCAGCTCCTCCTCCACGCTCCTTCTGCGGCGTAGAGCAGCCACCGCCAACCCGGCGACGAAGCCCCCGCCGAGGGCGGCAAGCAGGCGCCCCGTAAACAGAACGCTAGAGACTCCTCCTTCTCCTCCCTGCCTGCTCTGCGAGAGCGTAGCTGTAGTAGCCGCTGTCGGCGTCTCCGCGGGCTTCACAGGCTCGGCTGGCACGGATGCATTGACTCGATACCGGTAGCCATACTCGTCTAGGTACTCGACTATGACTAGTACTGTACTGCAGCTAACGCCGCGTTCCCCGAGGCTTAGCTTGAAGGGTGTCTCAGTACCCGGGTCCAGGTTGCCAAGGAACTCTTTGGCGACCTTCTGGCCGCAGTATGCCGTAACGGTTACCGACGAGGCAACCTCCAGCCCCATGTTTGCCACGACTCCGGTTAGGTAGTAGCCTCCCTGCCCCTCGGCGACCCTCAGCTTCTCCACAACTATCCTTATGACCGGCTCTAGCACTGCGGAGACTGTCGCATTTATGAAGCGTTTGAAGCCTAATGTGTCGTCGTAGACAAGCGCAGCGAGGCCAGCGAACGTGTAGGTCTTGGTGCCCGTGAAGGATGCCGGGTTGAACACGATAGGCACAGTTATCTTCCTTGTCTCGCCCGGCTCTATCTTGCCTAGAGCTATGACCGGCTTAGCGGGGAACCCTGTCTGGCTCAAGGACGCCAAAATAAGATACACATTGTACGCGGGGCCATTCCCTGCATTAGTTACGCTCAGCGTAAGGTTAGCGACGCCTCCCTTCATAGGAGCTCGTGGGCCACTCTCAACGACCAGCATTGATGCTGACTCTGGCGGCGGCAACACAAGCCTGTACTTCGTCTCGTGCAACGTGCCGGCCGCGCTGCGCCACTTCACCACGAGCAGCGCTACAGCTGGGGCCTCCAGGGCAGTACTGTCTACAGCTATGTCGGCAACGTAGAGGCTGTTGCCCCCTGTCACGTCGGGTGTGGAGCCTTGGAGTAGTGTGGCAAGTCTAGCTGCTTGACGTCCCCCGAGCTGCTCGAGTACTGCGGCGAGGCCGGCACTAGGCAGCGTATACTTCTTCATATATGCTATGTGCCCGGTCTGGGGCGATGAGAGGCCCTCCGGGAGCACAAGCCTCACAGACACTATTGACTCGACAAGACTTGGGTCGGGCTTCAGCGCTACCCCGAGCTTCGCTGTCCGCGACCCCGGCTCGGGTGGAGAGAGCCACTCGACACCATCAACTATCAAGGCCTTGGCGGGGTCTGCAAGGGGGAGATGTAGGGGTATCCGCTGTGAGAGATGGATTCGTGAACCATAGGGCTCTGCAGTGTAGCGCAGCACAAGGCTAGGCTCAATGTCCGGCCTGGGCGTTGCATAAAGCACTGCGCTGCAGCTTCCTCCCGGCGGCACTGCGGCGCATACGGTGCTCGTGGAGTTCCAGCCTTCAAGGCTGGCGACGAGGTTAGTAGCCGCAACTGTGCCGTTATTGAGCACGGTCACAACGAGCCTGGCGCCACGGTCACCTGGAAGGACGGGTATGGGCTCGCCGGTGGCGCTTGCCCAGTAGGCCGTGACGAGGATGAACCTAGGCGCATACCTCACAGGATCCTCTATGGTGATATTGAGTGGGAAGACGGACTCCGCCTCTATGAGGCTGCTCGTGGTTCGATAGCTGTAGGCTACTCGGAGCATAAACCCGTACCTGCCCAGGGGCGCGGCTTCCGAGACGTTCAGCGAAATCGTGGCGGTGCATGCGGAGCCGCTAGGCAGCGTGGTGGCTAGGCAGCCGCCACTAGCGCCCATGAAGCTCACGCCTGTGGGCAGTCCCTCGGGCTCTAGCCAGAGTATCTGGAGCGGCACTGAGCCATTGTTTGCCAGCCTAACCTGCAGCTCTATGCGGCCAGCGCCCCGGACGATGTGGGGCGTCGTGTAGTTAGCCCAGAGCAGTTGGAGTGGCTCCTCCTGGGGCACGGGGAGGACTACGCGTAGACCTAGCGGTGCCCGGTAGACGCCGCCCGAGGGCGTGGCTAGCACCGCGTAGCCCCTAAGGGATAGTACCACGTGGTCGGTGCCCGGTGGGACAACGACGCCAGGCACCGATAACTCGACAATGCCGTCTCTTGAGGCGGGCACAGCTGTTATGGTGGGGGCTGTGGTGCCGCCCCGTATTCCGGCAGGCGGTAGTGCGGTAGCATTAGCGACAAGTCTCTCAAGCGTGTCATTACCCGTATAGAGTAGCCGCAGGCGGGCAGAGAGGTCATAGCCCCTGGGGCCGGCGACCCAAGTCTCCCAGTAGGCCTGGGTTACGGTCACGTCCGTGGACGGACGCATGACACATAAGGTTAGAGGTATGAACGCTGGGCGCCAGACAGTAGTGCCGTTGTCCTCGATGCGTGCCCTCAGTACGAGGCTTGCATCGTAGCAGCCAGGCGCCTCTGGCGTCTGTAGACGGAACTCCAGCCTTAGCGAGCTACCGTAGCCGAGCACCGTCTCCATGAAGCCTCTCAGGGGAGAGCCTGGCTCTGCACAGAATCCTGGGGGAAGGACTAGGCTGTAGTTCACGCCGGTAACTCGAACCGGCTCGAGAAGCTGAAGGGTGACCGCGAAGAGGGTGTTCGACTCGCCGGTATAGGCATAGCCGTCCGCCCAGCCGTAGTGTAGGAGTGCGAGGTGTAGCGGTGGCGCCCTCTCAATAGTCACGTTGAGATCGATAACCTTCGATATCGTCACGTTGCGGTCGCAGAGGCTGCAGCTGTAGCTTATGTTCAGTGGGAGGCTCACTGTCCCGGGCTGGAGCCAGACCGGGATATAGATGTTGTCTACGGTGAAGCTGGCTGTAGTGTTGGGCTCCAGTCGGGCAATGTTACCGGTGTAGCTTCTCGGCCTCCAGCCCTCAGGGAAACTGAGACGGAAAGTAATGTTTGCCAAGCTCTCATTGCCGGGATTAGATATCCTCACTATAAGCCTCGCGCCTAGGGTTCCAGGGTAACTGTAGGGCTCTAGGTGGGCAGACAGCCGCAGCCCACGGGAGGGACACCCCTCTACGGGGAAGACGGCTGTAATGTTTGACGAGTAGATGTCGCCGTCTAGATAGACGATGTTGTAGCGGATTAGGAGCTTGTAGTTACCCGGGCTGGCGCTAGGTGGCATTGTAAGGTTGAACGCTAGGAGCTTCGACTCCCCCGGCAGGACCAGGGGCCCCCAAACGGTGCGCCACACCTCACTGCTCGCACCGTCGGGTGAGACAAGGAGGACACGTAGCGAGACATACTCGGCTACTTGCTGGTGAGGCTGATAGAGGAGGAGTAGACGCACAACACCCTCCTCGCCTACCTGTAGCGTGTCGCCGCAGCGGTCGCTCACATTAAGCCACAGCAGAACCAGGCCTCTGCCGACGTCGGCGTCTGCGTGCAGCGGCTGAGGCTGAATATAGAACAGCACGGCCGCAGCTGCTAAGGTAAAGAGCAGTGTGAGCCGCCAAACACGTGCCAAGGCGTGGCTCCTCCCCATCACTCGCTCATCTCGGTCCTCTCCGCGCTAGCGTCTACTATACGCTATGCAGCGCTGGGGCTGCGGGGCCTCAGCGCCGACTATGCGGCCGTCACGTATCATTAGTATCTTGCGGGCGCAGTGCGCCAGCTCAGGGTCATGCGTGACGACGACGATTGTGAGTTTCTCTTCCCGGTTAAGTCTGATAAAGAGTGCTGCTATTCGGGCTGCTGTGGCCCTATCAAGGGCGCCGGTGGGCTCGTCGGCGAGTATGAGCCGTGGCCGTCCAACTATGGCTCTCGCTATCGCCACCCTCTGCTGCTGGCCACCGCTGAGCTGCAGCGGCTTCTTCGGGAGCCATGATGTGTCTCCTTCGGCTTCCCTTAGCGCCTTGAGGACGAGCTTCTTCCTCTCTCTACGTGGCAGGCCGCGCGGAATAAGGGGCATCTCGATGTTCTCGTATATCGTGAGCCTTGGGATGAGATTGAACTGTTGGAAAACGAAGCCTATGACCCGATTGCGTATCCTAGCGCGGGCCACTTCGTTGAGGCGAGAGACGTCTCTGCCAAGGAGGAACACCTTGCCACGCGTAGGTACGTCAAGGAGGCCCGCAATGTTAAGGAAGGTTGATTTCCCGCTACCACTAGGCCCCATTACAGCCACGAAGTCGCCGGGCATTATCCTTACGGAGAGTCCGCGCAGTGCGTGGACCTTAACCTCGCCCACCTTGTAGACCTTGTGCACGTCGCGGAGCTCAAGGATTGGTACCTGGCCGGGGCTCTGCCCAAGGGTACTCTCCGCACCGTCTACGGCCCGATAATCCCTCGTCATTGCCCCGGACGGGTCTGTAGCCGCGGCGGCAGGGATAAGGCCTTCTCCTGTTCTAGGGACACGCCGGGCAGGTACACCGGTTTAAGGTCAGGGGTGCACTAGGTTATGGTTGAGAAGGTAGTCCGCTTCATAGGAAAGGACGTTATTGAGGAAAACCGGAGGAAGGCCGAGGCGCTGCGCCGTCTCTACGACGAAGCCGGTGTAACGGTCCTCGAGTTCCTCGGTGGCCCCGGCAGTGGGAAGACTACGCTAATAGAACGCATAGTGGAGCGAATGTTGAAGGACTACCAGGTGGACGAAATAGCCTACATAGGTGGTGACGTGGCTACAACGCTCGATACCGAACGTATAGCGAAGTATGGCATAAAGCATGTACAGATAAACACAGGCGGCACCTGCCACCTCGAGGTGCCACACATAGAGGCCGCTATAAAGGCCCTCGGCGGCGCCGAGGCCCTTAAAACCATCAAGGTAATGATAATAGAGAATGTCGGCAATATAATATGCCCCTTCAACTTTCCCCTAGGTGCACATGCCAGGATAATGGTCGCCGATGTCGCAGAGGGCGAGGACAAGTTCATAAAACACCCTCTCAGCACACGGGTCAGCGACATAATAGTAATAAACAAGGTAGACCTAGCAGACTATATCGGCATAAACCTTGAGAAGATGATAAGCGACGCGAAGAAGCTCAACCCGTGGGCACCCATATTCCTCGTGAGTGCGAAGACGGGGCAGGGCATAGAGGAACTCTACAGCTACCTAAAGACGATAATAGAGCGGCACGCGACGAGGAAGTAGCGCCCGGGAGGAGGCGGAGCATTGCACGAGACAAGCATCGCCCTAAGCATACTCGCCGCCGTAGAGGATGCCTTCAAGGAGACCCCCGGTGCGAAGCGTGTCACTAAGATAAGACTGCAGGTGGGCATGCTCAGTCTCGTTGATCCAGAAGCTCTACGTTTCGCGCTACGCGTAGTTGCACGTGACACACCCGCGCAAGACGCAGAGATAGAGATAGAGATGGTTAAGCCCCGCTTCCGGTGCCTAAGCTGCGGCTACGAATGGGAGCCCAGCGACGACGACATCAAGAAGATATCGGACGACCCGCAGCTCTCAACCCTTGTCCACATAAACCCGGACGTGATAGTATCCTACCTCGTCTGTCCCCGTTGTGGCTCGAACAACGTGGAAATAGTCCAGGGAAAAGGCGTTATAATACACAGCATTGACATAGAAGTCGACGATAAGGACAGTAGCAGCTAAGCCCCGGGGCCCGCCCCTGGCCCAGTGCAGGTATCCTACCTCTTTATTCGTCCTGGTGGGCCTTGTGTAGGGACACCTCTTGGGCAGATAGTGATGGTCGTCAAGACCGGCGTGTCTCTCCCAGAGGAGCTCTACGCGAAGCTACAGACCCTAGCCTCGAACATGGGTTACACCAGCATATCTAGGGCTATCAGGGACGCGGTAGAGCTGTTCATAGCGTTCAATAGCTGGTGGAGCCACCATGGTCGACTGCGTGGCGTAATAGTCGTTGCCGTTGTCAGCCTACCCCGCGTCTATAGCCAGCTCGGCCCAGTGTTCGAGAAGAGCATAGTGAAGCGGATATACGTGGAGAAGTCATCCGAGCCTCAAAAACCGGCACTAATATACCTGCATGTTGAAGGTGAGGCGGCTGAGCTTAAAGACTTGTACAAGCAACTTTCACGTATACGCGGTGTAGCCATGGTTCAGCCAGTCTTCGTACCCGACTAGCTGAGGAGCCCCGCAGCCTTCACGTAGTGCTCTACATCATCCAGTCTCCCCGCAAACATGTTAAACCAGGCCACCACGGCCTCTCCACGTAGAAGAGCGTAGTCAGAAAGCTCTGGGAAGAAGAGCACCTTGTCACAACCCTTCCTGGAGACAGCCTCGGCCACGATAGTGGGGTAGCTCTCTGCGAGCCTATACTCACCACGCCATGCTGCAAGAAGCCTACGGTACCACACGTCCGCCTCAAAGGTTGAGAACAGTGTTACGTACTGGCCTGCAGTCCTGGCGACGTTGAAGGGGTAAGTCTCAAGAAGCGCCCCTTCCACAGAGACTTTTGCAACCTTGTTCTTCCAGACAGTCACTGGCTCAATGCCCAGCGCGGCGTAGCGGTAGCTGGGCTCCTCGCCGGGGACCCAGCTAGAAAACACAACCCCTTTCCCGCCATTGTCTCGGCGAAACAGGAAGGCACCACGCACAAGCCGTTTAACGTAGACAGGGAAACCCCACCGTATGGCCTCAATGATAGCCCTATATGCGTACTCTGCTGCATTCTCGCTCAACACGCCCAGTCCTCCGCTGCAAACATTGAACCCAAGGGGCTACTATGCTACAATGAGCTATCTCGGGAGAAGGGGTAAGACGCGAGACGTGTGAAGGGGCTTTTGGGCCCCCTTTCGGGACTAAAAAGGCATATCCCTCCTTCGGGGCTGGGCTAGCTGTAGTGGGCGGTTGTTATGACCTTCTTGACGCTCTTCAGTATGCGGCCCTCTTTAGCGAACTGTATGTGGGCGGCACATGCTAGACAGGGGTCGAAGCTCCTTATCGCGCGGACGAAGTCAAGCCCTGTCCAGTCCTCTGGCTTAGTCTCCTCGGTTACCTTAGTGTTTATGGCTGACTGTTCGAACGGACTGTACTTCATGTAACCATCGCGGTTGTCTTGTGGGCTTACGTTGCCGGTAGTGGGTGCGTGTATCTGTATGTTCAGCGTCCTGCCTGACTTCTGCACTACCCAGTGCCTCACGGTGCCGCGCGGTGCCTCGGTGAAGCCGACGCCGAAGGTTATTCTAGCGGGCTGCTTCCACGCCCTGCTAGTCTTGACGTTGCCGGTCTTAGCGTACTCGAGGGCCTTGGTTAGGTTGTTCCAGGCAGCGGCTACGTCTATGAGCATGTTGAAGGCACGTGTCCACAGCCTGTATAGGGTGCTGCTATACTCGGGGACCTTGAACTCGAAGCTCATCTCCTCGCAGACGCTGCCGGGGAGTTCGTCGGTGCAGGCTCTGGGCAGGGTTACCTTGAGGGTGCCGTTGCCGTCGCTCTTGTAGAGGCCCATGTAGTCACTTGCGGGCTGCTTGGAGGCGACTAGGAGCCTCGCGTAGGGGCCTACCTCGAAGGGTATCAGCTTGTTCTCTATGACCATCCTGACGTGCGTTACCCAGGTGTACTTCTTGTCCCAGTCACGCTGCTGCGGGTCCGGTATCGTCACTTTCAGCCAGGGGTGGTAGGCGACCATGTCCTGGCGGCCGCCGGCAAGCGGGTTACCGAGCGGGTCCTTGAAGCCCATGTTCTCGAGCTCGGTGTACCAGGGCAGGTCCTTGACTTTATCCGCCCAGTCCTTGTAGAATGCGCGGTCAACATACTCCACTATGCTGGCCTGGTACTTGGCGTAGCTATCGTGTATAAGCTGGCCCTTGTACACTACGCCTGGCTTAAGCATCCGCTTCTTGGCGTTCTCTTCCATGGCCTTATAGAAGTCTTCCCACTCCGCGTAGTCGCCAACGCCCTCGTAGGCCTCGGGGTCGTCGAAGATGCCGCTGCTTGCTGCTGCAAGCACAGTGGACTTCTCGGGGCTAGGGTGGTAGCTGATGCCATTCTCTTCGTAGTGGAAGTTCTCGACGTAGAAGTTGAAGAGGTCGAGCCATGCAGCATACATGTACTTGGCCCACGCGGTTAGCTTGGTGAGCCTGAACGCGTAGCCCATGAGCAGATACTCGGCGTTGGAGAGGTCGGTGCCGATGCCGCCAGGTATTAGGGTCGAGGGGTGACTGTGGCGGCCATATATCAGCACGCCGGCCTCGCGAGCGTAGCGCTGGAACTTGGCGGCTAGCTGCCACAGCTTGCCCGTTATGGGTGTAAGGGCGGTCATTATGTCTGCTATTGTTGTGAAGCCGTGTATGTCGCGGTGCTCGGCGCGGGTCTTCTTGGCGAGATCATAGACGCTGGGGGTCATGAGCGCTACTACTGGGGCGCTGTAGTCGGGGCCCTCGAGCATGTTCAGTATTATCGTGTGGTCGTAGATGTGGTCTGTCATCGCATACGCCATGTTGCGGAGTGCAACGCCCATCCTGTACGGTGATACACCGTAAGCCATGTCGACGGCTATTACGGAGGCGTTGGCGTGGCTTGCGCCGCAGACGCCGCAGATACGGCTGTTCAGATGGGGGAGGTCCTCCGGTGGGCGGCCTAGGTCGAAGACCTCGAAGCCGCGGAACATTGTCACGAAGCTGCGTACGCTCTCTTTCAAGGGGGTGCGCTTGTCCACGTCAACTATGACACGGAGTGCTAGGTGTCCCTCGATGCGTGTGATGGGATCTATTAGCATCTCCTTGGTTACCATTCTATTCTCCCCCGCATTTATATCCTCGTGATAACAGATATTATCCCTACTACTTAAACGTGCCCTATCTTGAACACGTGTAGAGGGACATTACGCGCGTTCAATACTGTACAAAGACATGCTGCAACGGTGTGTAGACGAACTCAGCAGCGGAAGGGCCCATTCATCCCCCAAAGGGTCAAAGGTAATACCACTCATCACGCCCACCGAGTCCTGACACTATGCCTACACAAAAAAGACTCCGCTAAAAGCATCCACTAAGTCAATTACTCAAAGACCGCGCCTTAAACCCTCCCAGGCCGGATTATCAGACAAGAAATCTAGCCCTCACTACATCGACGCCTAGAAACCTTGACACCAACACTCCTTAACTCCCCGATAACAGTGTAGGTGTCCTCGTAGAAGCTCTCCGGGGGAATAAGCCCAGCATCCGGAGACTCACGATACACTCGGTCAACGAACCAAGCATGCATGAACCCCGTCAAGTAAGCCAATGCGGTGACATCCTCAAGGCCCAGCTCAGCTTGCGTCACGTCAAGATAGAATTCGAGGCTCTCAACGTCCCCCTCAACACCCACAGCCCTCGTATAAAGAACTACGCGGTCACCACTCCGCGGCAGCCTTTCCTCGAGCAACCGTGCCAAGAGTCTCTTGGGCGTAGTGGCGCAACCCTCCACAACGTAGCTCCTATCGTCGAGAAGACCTAAGTCGCGCAGGTTACGCATAGCTTCTACGTGGCCAGGGTAACGTAGAGTGTACTCAACCATCGTCTTCGGCTCACTTAGTGTGGACAACAACGTCCTCAGCCCGTCAGTTGGCAGTGCATCGAAGCCGCCAGCCCCAGGGACCTCCACGCTGGTTGCGTCAGCGAGGGGATCAAGCTCGACGAGCTCGCCGTTCACGCGGGCCCTAGCAGGCCGCGTATACTCCTCCAAGAGGTCAACCACGTTCCAAGAAGCCACTAGGCCCAACGGAGACATTGGATCAGCGGAGAGCCCTCCCACGTATACAAGAGCCTCAAGAGACTTATGCAATGACCGTACAGAGTAGTAGAGAAGCAGGTTGCTAAGCCCTGGCGCGAGTCCAGCATCAACAACAAGCGTAGAACTATGCTTCTCAGCGAGGCCGCGGAGAGCGAATGGGTCGGGCAAGTAGGAGACGTCGACAACAAGGCCTGTCCCCGACTCTAGAAGCGAAGCCAGAACCTTCTCGGCGGAGAGGCCAGGCAAAGCCGTAGCGACGACGTCGCATGCAGAGGATATCCCCTCCGCAACCCTCTTGCTAGAGACGTCTGCCAGGTGGGCCACGAACCCGGCGCTGCGCGCTAGCTCCACGTTGCTCCTACTCGCGTCATAGACCTCGACCCGGTAGCCTCTACGCCTAAGCTCCGCTGCCGTCACGCGGCCGACGCGGCCATAGCCGACAAGGCATGCGCGTGGCAAGGGGACGCTGCGCCCAGTGGGCTTGGGCACAGCACGCGCGCCATAATACGTTACCGCGTCTCGCGACAGGAAGGCTTGTAGGAGAAAACCATGATATTATGTAGCGAATAAAACTATAGCTAAACGTTTCGGCTCCCCTGGAGGCCCTGGGCTAGCAGATGCGCCAGCCAGGCTCGGCCTCTTCGCCGACGGTCACCAGGACCGGCCTCTGGCCCTCCTCGCAGCCTGCGGCAAGTATCATTCCTTCGCTGAGGTATCCCCGTATCTTCTTTGGCTTTAGGTTGGCGACCACAACGACCTTCTTCCCCACGAGGTCCTCGGGCTTGTAGTACTCTGCTATGCCCGATAGTATCTGGCGCTTCTCGTCACCGAGATTCACTATGAGGCGGAGCAGCCTCGTGCCAGGTATATGCTCGGCTTGCTCCACGAGGCCTACACGGAGCTCGATCTTAGCGAAATCGTCGATAGTGATGTGGTTCTTCTTCTCATCCGCCACAGCGCTCTACCTCCGGCTTAACGCGCAGCCGAGGACCGCTGCTTCTCTAACTAACGCTTCTGTCTACTGGCCGTTACTCCTCCGGCCGCGGGGGTATCTCCACTATCCTCTCCCCTGCAACAACCTGGTCAATGCTGTGTATGGCTGCACCGACCTCATCGAACACAATTTTGACTCTATTGAAGTCTATGTTGTCGCCCTCTATAACTACCGTGAGGCTCAGCGTCTCAACATCTACCTCGTTAACGGTTATGTTTACGGCCTCGACGCCAGGCACCTTGGTGAGCTCAAGAGCTACATCAACAATAGAGGGGTCCTTGAGAGGCTTCAGCACATCCAAGACTAGGCGACGCAGACCGGGCAAGGGCGCGTCTAACCCTCCGCTCCCAGTGGCTAACCCTATCCAGCACGCGACGAGAGGGGCGAAGCGCGCTGAGTCCCCACCGTGGCAGGTAACACTAGGCAGCCAGTCTCCAGGTATTAATGCGTTAATCTACGCCGGCCTCGGCGCATTGCGGCTACCCACTGGTGCCAGGGAGAACAATTTGTCCTAAAGATATTCTAGTGGCCAGAGAGCGCCCTACCACCAGGAGCCCCTAGACTTCCCACTGGATACGAACAGTGGCGCGGAGAGGTGCGTAGCCCCGGTGTCGCCCCAGCATCTCATCGACGATATCGATAGACGTCTCGTAGCCCTCCTTGCGCAGGACTCAAGGAAAAGCATACGTGACCTTGCCAGAGAGCTCGGCCTGGCACCCTCAACTGTGCATGCCAGGCTTCGCCGCCTCGTGGCTGAGGGTGTGATAAAGAGGTTCACCGTGCTCCCAGACTACGAGGCGCTTGGCTATGGCGTTACGGCGCTTATACTTCTCCAGGTCGAGGGCGGCAAGATAATAGATATAGGAGAATACGTGGCTAAAGACCCCCACGTTATCATGGTCTACGACATTACTGGCGACTACGACCTAGCGGTAATAGCAAAGTTTAGAAACGTAAGTGATCTCGATGCATTCCTAAAGAACATAAACCGGCTGCCATACGTTAAACGTAGCGTCACAAGCATGAGCCTACGCGTCCTTAAGGAGGATTTCGTGTCGCCGCTGGTCCACATAGAGGCAAGGACTTAAGACCCAGCACGGCCTGGCAGCCCCCTATAGCCCCGGGTGCGCTGTGATGGCGGAAGCGCCTAGGCCGATAGTGAAGAAGCCCAGGCTCCTCAAGTATGGTGGTGCCGATCCAGGGACTAGGGAGGGCAAGGGCTTCAGCATACCCGAGCTAGAGGAGGTCGGCCTCACGCCCACCGAGGCAAGGAACCTGGGGCTCTACGTCGATGTGAGAAGGAAGACCAAGTGGGAGTGGAACATCAGGGCACTCCGCCAGTACCTGGAGTCCCTAGGCTACCGCAAGTAGCCTTGCTGAGCCCGTAGCCATCCCGGCTTTTAGCGTCTCGCGGGTCAGCCTCCATGCATGGGGCTTGTTTCCTCGCCCCCGGCGGTCTTGCAGGGGGCGTTTCTCGCTGTCTGGCCGCTCGCGCCTCTGCCTCCTATGCTAGGCCTGCCTGGGCGGTGGTCGGGAAGGGGTTGAGGCAGGCTCCAATAGTTGAGGCCGAGTGTGTGACGAAGGTTTACCCGGGAGGCGTTGTCGCGAATGACTGCGTAAGCCTAGCCATATACTCTGGTGAGGTCCTCGGCCTCCTCGGCGAGAACGGTGCCGGCAAGACGACGTTCGTGAGCATCCTGGCAGGCGTCTTGGAGCCCGACTCGGGTGTTATCCGGGTGAAGGGTAGGCCTGTGAGGTTCCGCTTGCCACGTGACGCTCTGAGGAACGGTATAGCCCTTGTGCCGCAGAACCCTATGCTCGTTGACGCGTTTACTGTGGCAGAGAACGTTATGCTCGCAGCCCGCTTGGCCGGCTTAAGGATCGGGCTCGGCGAGGCACGTGAGCGTGTAAGGGAGCTTAGCGAGAGGTACGGGCTCCTCGTTGACCCAGACGCGAGGGTCTGGGGGCTCTCAATGGGTGAGAGGCAGCGCGCAGAGATAGTAAAGGCGTTGGCCGTGGATGCAAGTGTGCTGTTACTGGATGAGCCCACCGCGCATCTCTCCCCCCCGGAGGCCGAGGCTCTTCTCCGCCTCTCTAGGCGCCTAGCCTCGGAGGGCCGCTCGGTCGTCCTCATAACCCATAGGCTTAGAGAGGTACTCGGCGTCGCCGATAGGATAGCGGTCATGCGGTCAGGTAGGCTGGTAGGGGTAGTCGAGGCCTCCGAGGCTTCACGCGAGAAGCTCCTTGAGATGATGTTCGGGGAGAGGCTGGCTAAGCAGCCCCTCTCGGAGCCTCGGCGCAGCCGCGCAGCCGCGGGTGGAGTTGTGCTTGAGGTTAAGGGGCTCTGGGTCCTGGGCGATCATGGCGAGTGGAGCGTCAAAGGCGTGGACCTCTCTATACGAGCGGGCGAGGTTGTAGGCATAGCCGGGGTAGCAGGCAATGGTCAACGTGAGCTGCTGGAGGCCCTCGTGGGTATAAGGCGCGTGGCGCGTGGCACTATACGCTTCGCCGGCATTGACGTCACCGGGAAGGGGCCGGGTGCCAGGGGCCGGCTCGGCATGGCTGTGGTGCCGGAGCAGCGTCTTGGCTGGGCGCTGGTCCCCAGCAAGGACCTCGTGTTTAACGTGGCGCTGGGCTTCTACTCGTCGCCACGTGGGCCCTACCGCGGCGTAGTGGTTGACTGGGGTGGTGCGCGCCGTATCGCGGAGAAGATAGTTGAGACGATGAAGGTCAAGACGCCGGGCCTGGATGCGCCTGTGGAGGCGATGAGTGGCGGCAACATGCAGAGGTTCATAGTGGGCCGCGAGGTTTTGAAGAAGCCTCGCCTCCTTCTAGCTATGAACCCCACTAGCGGCCTCGACTATGCAGCGGCCAAGGCGGTGGACAAGATACTTGTTGACGTGGCTTCGGCCGGAGCAGCAGTCCTCGTGATATCGGAGGACCTAGAGGAGCTGCTGAACGTGGCCGACCGCATACTCGTCATGAACAAGGGACGCATAGTCTACGAGGCTGAGAGGCCCTTCGATGTAGAGAAGATAGCGGCTGCAATGGTCGAGGAGGTGGAGGGGACATGAAGCTGCGGGTGAAGCTGGTCGAGCGCGCGCCCACTGAGAGAGGTAACCCGCTCCTCTACGGCCTTGCGGGCCTGGCTGTGGGGATAGTGGTCTCTGTGCTGCTAGGCGGCCTTACACCGGCCGGTGTGGGGGGTACAGCCAGTGCCCTCATGACGGTATTTGGTGAGCCGTCGAGGTGGTTGTCGGCTCTACCCTACTTCACCGCCATAGCCGCGTCGGCCGCGGGCCTGGCGCTCGCCTACCGTGCAGGCTTCATAACTATAGGTGCTGAGGGCCAGATGGTTGCGGGCATGATTGTTGCCTACTGGCTCCTGGGAAGAGTAGGGGCCGGTCTCGCGGCGGGGCTCTTTGCGGCGGCTCTTGCTGGTGTCCTCCTCGGGGCGCTTGTGGCGGCATTGCGCCTCTATCTACTCGTGAACGAGACGCTCGCGAGCCTCATGTTGAACTATGTTGTCGTGAGTGTGCTAAACTACCTCGTTGGCGGTCCCTGGAGCGCAGGTGGATTCACCCGAACGGCGCCTCTGCCCCCAGATAGGACCTTAGGCGTAGCAACCGCGGCAACCATAGTACTAGCAACTGTGTTACTCGTTGAGGCTGCCTACAGGTTTACGAGGCTAGGCGTAGCGGTAGACTCTGTGGGGCTCTCTAGGCGCGCAGCGGAAACGTACGGAGTCGGCTTCCACAAGACCATCATGGCGGCTGCTGCCATAGGCGGCGCCCTGGCCGGTCTTGGCGGCGGCCTCTACCTGGTCGCCGTTCAGCAGCAATTGACGAGCCTGAACACGTTCCAGAGCCTCGGCTACGGATACATGGGCATCCTCGCCGCCTGGCTGGCAGGCAACGTCATCGCAGCCACACTGGCTTCCTCGTGGCTCCTGGGGCTCCTCTACCTTGCAAGCACCTCGCTTCAAATAAGCCGCGTACCCTGGAGCTTCGCCCTAGCCGTACAGGCTATAATCGTGGTCTTCGTGGTCTCAGCAGTGACTCTGTCGAGATACAGGATAGTCTTGGTTAGGGAATCTCAGTGAGACTATGTAGCGTAGGAATGGGGGTGTCTGCATGGTGGCCAGCCTGGATCTGGCTGCACTGCTCGGCCAAGCGGTTATCCCGGCGGCCGTGCTGGGCCTGGCCGCGCTCGGCGAGCTGCTCGTCGAGCGCAGCGGGAGGATAAACCTGGGCCTCGAAGGCATGCTCCACATATCCTACGGCGCCGCCGCTGCTGTCAGCATTGCGACGGGCTCGATGGCTGTAGGCTTTCTTGCGGGTCTCGCGGCTGCACTCCTCCTTGCGGCAATATATTTCTTCACTGTCGAAGTGCTGGGCGTCAACCAGGCAGTCATAGGCCTTTCATTAGTGTTCCTCGGCTCCGGTGTAGGCGTCATACTAGGCAACCTTGGCGGCGGCGCCGCGGGCCCAGCACTCGGCATTACGACGGCGCGTGTGGTAGCTGCTGTGCTGCTGGTGGCGACGACGCTCGGCCTCTACCTGTTCCTACAGCGCAGCTGGGTAGGCTACGTGGTGCGTAGCTTGGGCGAGAACGAGAAAGCAGCAAGTATGATGGGTGTAGACGTGCGTATTGTCCGCGCAGCTATGCTGGCACTCCAGGCTGTACTCGTGGCGGCTGCAGCCAGCCTGTTCCTCTACGGCTATACTAGCGGCCGCTGGACGGCAGGCAGGATAACGGGTCAGGGCTGGTTGGCACTCGGTATGGTCATACTCGGCTTCTGGCATCCTCTCGGAGTAGCGATAGCCTCCTACCTGCTCGGACTGCTATACAGCGTCCAGAGCCTTCTGCCGTCGCTCCTCCCGCCCGGCGCCGTCTACGCGGTGCTCGTCGACGCGGCGCCCTACATAGCAGTGATAGCCGCGATGGCCATAGCCTCCATTATCTACAGGAAGACGGGGCACCGCCCACCCGCTAGCATCTGGCAAGCCTAGAGGTCCACCAGCGGCGACCCCACGGAGTCCCGAGGGGCGTTGCTTCCCGAAGGAGCCAATAACGGGGCTAGGAGAGTCAACCGTGTACGGGCTGGAGAGCATGCCGCACGACACTAACTCGGCTACAAGAGAGGCTCCACGGATCCGTCCACGGCCTCTCTGTAATGCCCCACCCGTGCCCCGCCTGCGCGTGCTCCCCGGGCCTCCCTCGCCGCGCAGCCCTAGTGCGCCGACGCTGCGTCCCTTGAGAACATGTGCTCCTCTCTCAGCGCCGCATAGTCTTCCGGCGCCTCCGTCCCCGTCCCGGCTACGGGTGCCAGCGCCGCGGCGAGGTCTGCGGCCAGAGCCGCCGGGCCTCGAGGTCAATGACCCTCTCCTGGCGTTGTTCGGCACGCAGCGGCTCCGCGAAGTGCAGCCATACCCTCTCCTCGTGTTGGCCCGTCGTCCGCGTGACGCCAGGTTCGAGTACATTGAGCTACTGAAAAGGGTAGTACGGGAGACGTACCGTGTCTCGGCCCGCCACCCTCCGGCGATTATGCATGTTGGGCGGCGGCTAACAGAGTACCAGCTTGCCATGATGCGTGGTGGGCCGGGCATATACGTGGTTGATGTGGACTCCGTTGCCGAGTCCGAGGCCGGCGGCACAGCGCTCACCAGGCTCATAGCGGGCTTGGAGGACCGGCTGCGGGAGGTCTACGCTCAGCCCCCGGGCGTTGTTGTGCTCTACGGCTCCGGGGCGGTTCTCCAGAGGCTGCGGCAGCTCTGGCAGCCCCGTCTCGTGGCGGCGCAGCTCTACACGCGCATCCCGGAACCGATAGAGATCCAGCTGCCGGAGGATGAGGAGGTGTTCCGCCTCCTGGAGACTCTTTACGCATTGCCGGAGGGGAGCCTCAGCGACGCCGCTAGTGTCGACGAAGCCGTCGTGCGTGCCGAAAGCGTGCTACTCGACTGTCTCCGCGGCCACGCCTCGGACCCGGTGCTAGGGAGGCTCGTACGGCAAGCGGCTGACGACGAGGAGGCGCGCCCCGACGACGCGCCAATACACTACGGCCTAAAGGCGGCGACTGTCGCCTACCTCCTTGAGAGCGGCGTCAGGGAAACAAGCATCGAGACCGAGGTAGTCATATCCAACACGCCCGTAGACGTCTACGCCCGGCGCGGCTGGAGCGGGGGCCTCATCGCCGAGGCTGAGACACTCACCTCCAGCATGAACCCCGCCTCCCGGCTCTCCGCGGTCGCAGCCTCTCGGCTGGCGCTAGGACTCAACGTCTGGATAGTGCTCCATCCACTCACAGCATCTATATACATGCCCTATGTGGACGCGGCGCTGGGTAAGCACCTAGAGGACGGACGGCTTGAGACACATGTGCTAGATGCCGGCAGCTGCCTCCTTGCCCCGTATCGGGAGCACCGTGCGAGGCTCCGGGCGGTAGCCTCCAGGCTCTGGTCGAGGAGAGGGCAAGGGCTAGCCTAGAAGGAGCCGTACGGCGACAGCGGCTGCAACCGACATGGGCGTTATGAGGCCTATGCTTCGCGCCACGAGCCCATAGTCAAGGCCATACATCATTGCTACCACGAGGTTCATCGTCGCCGCGGGCATCACGGACTCGATGAGAGCTCCATGCCTCCAGATGCCCTCAAGGCCTGCGACGTCGACAGCCACTGCCGTGGCCGCGGGCTCAACAAGTAGCCTCCAGGCCGCGACAACAGCCACGCCACGGTCGAGGCGAAGCCCCGCCCTAGCTACTACCTCGCCTACAAGGAAGAAGCTCAGCAGTGTAGAGTAGGAGCCCACGGTAAACCCCATCCTCCATGCATCTACCGTGGACGGGGGCAGTTGCAGCGCGCGAAGCAGCAGGCCGACGGCCAACGCGTAGAGCGGGGGATAGGTGGCTAGACTGTGGAGCACAGAGACTAGGGTGCTCCTTCCGCTTCCTCGGTATATGGGGCTGTAGTAGCCGAGCACCAGCGGCGTAACCACGGCTATGATAATGTTCATTATGGCAGAGTAGAGGGCGGCAGGCCCCGCGTCGCCGTAGAGAAGCAACATGAGTGGTATAGGCAGAAACGCCGAGTTGTGTATACCCGCGGCCAGGATGGCGGCCCCCACGGTTTCTGGTGGCGCGTCGCGCAGGAGCCTCGGTACGAGAAGTGCGGCCGACACGAACGCGGTGAGCACACTTGCAGTGACGACAACGGCATAGTCGACTAGCGTCACTAGGGGTACACTGTAGACCTTGTATGACACTATAAGAGGCACCGATATGTAGAAAAGTAACGAGGCTATAGCTTTGCTTACCTTGCGAGAAGCCGGGCTTCGTGCCGAGAATACGCCCGCAGCCAGCAGGACAGCAGCTACAGCCGCTGAAGAAGCCGTTCCGACAGCCACGCGGCCACGCCCTCCCTGTGGAAGACGCTATGCTGTGAGCAGCTTCAACGACGCACGGGCAAGTCCATAGAGCGGCGCCAGGCTCATCCGTATAACCTGGATGCCGCTCACATAGATCTGTGCAGTCACCAGGACGGAGAAGAGCAGACTATAGTAGGCGCCCAGCTCACCCGGCCTCACGCCCTCGGCGTCTATCTGGAGCAGCAGTTCCAGGCCACGCCGTAGAGGCGACCCTCGCGGCTCCCTCTTTTCGTCAAACAGAGAACCCAGCGCGCCATACACTATATCGGCCAGCGTCTTCCGCTGTGCAGCGTCAAGTCTCGCGGCGTGCTCGGCAGCGTTCGAGGCATACATTATGAAGAGTGGGAGCGCGTCCTCAACGTTAGCGCGCGTGGGCGCTGCCGCGACGGGCATTATGTGGCGGTAGTAGGTTATTCTAGCAGACTCTCGTACTTGGTAGAGACTATCCTCGTCAAGCCCCTCCTCTAGTATCCTCCTGGCCTCTCTTAGTTTCCCCCAGAGCCTGGTCCCCTCGTACATGTAGGCCGCCAGTGCTGCCCCCAGGGGCGCCGCCTCGTAGCCCAAGTTCTTCCAGCCTCTCCCGCAGCCATGTCCTAACCCTTGGCCCGGCGGGCTCGCCTAGCACGCGCCTGGTTAGCCGGCAGAAGCTGCACTCTTCGCCGGCCGATATTAGGCCGCAATGGCGGCACCTGCCAGTCTCTCCTCCCCCGCCGAGCCGCTCATACAGCTTCACGTTCTTAGCTAGCCTGCGCAGGGCGGATATCTTGAGGCCGGGGTGTTCCTCCTCAAGGTGGTTCATGGCCTCTTTGAGGCGCTGCTCTATGGGGGCCTGGGGGCGATAGGGGCACTCCTCGTGGAGGAATGGAAGCCCCGAGACGAGCACATAGATGAGCGTCTCCTTTTCGAAGACCTCGTAGAGGGGCCTGAGTCTCCCGACCGCAAGGCCCGGCACTGTCTCGGTAGAGGGGCCAAGCTTGGCTATGTAGCCAAGATCCTGGTTCAAGAACGACTTCAACGCATAGGCAAGTATGTCGTCGCCGTTGTGGCCTAGGGCCACATAGTCGGCGCCAGCCTCAACAGCCAGCGCATTCAGTACGTACCTCTTGACTATGCCGCAGACGCTGCAGACAGGGCGCCGAGAGCGACGTGCAAGCTCGTAGACAGAGACGCCCACTACATCCTCGAACGGGATGACAAGGCAGGGGACACCAAGCTCCCGGCAAGCCTTCTCGGCTGCCTCTCGGCTCCTCAAGGAATAGTCGCCATAGCCTAGGTCGATGTGCACCGCCAGCAGCCTGGTGCCTGAGCTACGCGCATGCTTAGCCAGGGAAGCAAGCATGGCTGTACTATCTTTCCCGCCGCTCACGGCCGCAACTATAAGGCCGCCTGGCCGGAGCGCGGAGACACGCCGCAGCACCCTGCCAACCTTGCGGTCAATATACTCGACGAAGTGCGTCTTGCAGAGTGCGAGCCTGGCATAGGGTAGATAGGCTACTGCCGGGGCGCCACAGACGCTGCAGCGCCTAGCCGCCGCTAGCTGCCCGGTAGACGAGGACCCGCTCCTCATCACGCAGCACCTCCTCCTCCACTAGGGGTGTGCCGTCCCGCACAACCACGGCCCCCTCGCGGCTGAGGCCGAGCCTCTCCAGCAGCTCTGCAACCGTACCCTTCTCTAGTTCAACCTCGACCCTCCTCCTGTCGGGCAGCAGCTCTGCAACGACCCTCACCATTACACCCAGCCTCCACGCAGCAAACCGTTCCAAGCCAGAAGAAAGGGGCCCAATTACGGTGGCGCCGAGGGGGCGGCACCCAGCACACCCTCTAAGACTACAATACGGCCAACGCGTTGGAAGAAGGAGGTACAGGGAGACTCGCCCGCTGCTCCTCTAGCTGAGCTTTCCTAGCGCAGCCGCCAGGTCGGAGATGGTTGCTTCTCTCTTGTAGCCGCCGCGCAACGTGTCGAGGCTCCAAAGTATCCTTACGGCCTCGTTTGCAGCCCTTATCGCGTCCTCGACGCCCGCGTCCGGCACGAACTCGTTCGTGACACGGTTCGCTATCGCTGCACAGATGCATGCAGCCCTCAGGCCGTAGAGGCTGGCCAGTGTGTATATAGTCGCGGCCTCCATCTCGAAGCTGAGGACGCCCATGTGACGCAGGTCGTCTATGCGCCTCTCGGCGGCGCTCCAGGTGTAGCCACGGTAGCCTGGCCGGCTCTGGCCTAGGTGAAACGTCGCTGTCGAGGCGACAACGCCTACATGGAAGCGCAGGCCGAGCCTCTTAGTGGCCTCTGCGAGCGCCAGCACAGCATCCGGCGCAGCAGCGGCAGGATACTCTGGCGGTGCGTACTCGCTGCTAGCGCAGTCATAGCGGACGGCAGCGGAGGCTATGATTACGTCGCCTGGCTTTATCCAAGGCTGTATCGCGCCTGTCGTGCCAACACGTATGAGGGTATGGACGCCTATCTCGGCGAGCTCCTCCACAGCTATCGCTGCAGATGGGCCGCCTATGCCAGTGCTCAGCGCGGCTATCGGGGCCCCCTTGTAGACCCCTCGGGCGCTACGGTACTCCCGGTGTTGCCTCAACACTTCGAAGCTGTCCCAGCTCCTAGCTATCCTGTCTACCCTGGCGGGATCACCGGGCAACAACACGTAGGGCGGTATCTCGCCAGGCGCCAGGTCTATATGGTACATGCGCCCCTTGACGATGGGCCTATCGGCGCGCGTACGCTCAGCCACGGCCACGCCCAGCCCTCCAGGGTTTTGTCCCTCCCCTAGGGGGCCTATCTATCACTGTAGCCGCTGCCCAAGCCCCTCCCCGGCGACCAGCGGGCGGCTCCACCGTGTTTACGCCCTTGCATGTCGCCGGGGCTCCGCAGGCTACGGCTCTTGCCCTGCAACGAGGTGGCTACGGCCTTGACGGTGGTGGCTGAGGTAATCGAGGAGTATCGTAGGCTCGTGGAGGAGATAGCTAGGTGCACCAGGTGCGAGCTCCACAGGTTCCGTAGAAACCCTGTCCCAGGCGAGGGGCCGCTAGACGCCCGGGTCATGGTTGTCGGCGAGGCGCCGGGCAAGAAGGAGGACGAGCAGGGTAGGCCCTTCGTGGGGCCGGCCGGCCAGCTCCTGACCAGGCTCCTTGAGCTGGCCGGTCTGCGCAGAGACCGGGTCTACATCACTAACGTGGTTAAGTGTAGGCCCCCTGGAAACCGAGACCCGAGGGATGAGGAGATAGAAGCCTGCCTCCCGTACCTCATCCGCCAGATACAGCTCATAAAGCCCTCGCTCATTATAGCCGTCGGCAGGCATGCTGGACGCACGCTCTACCGACTGGCCGGGCTCCGCTGGACCAGTATGACCCGTCTACATGGACGCGTGGTTGAGGCCGTTATAGCGGGGCGCAGGGTGCTCCTAGCTGTCACCTACCACCCGGCCGCAGCGCTCTACAGGCCGCCGATAAGGGAGGAGCTAGAGCGAGACTTCTCCGGCCCCATAGCAGAGGCCGTGAGGAAGATCTACAGCGGTGGAGCCGGTGTGCCCGAAGAGTCAAGGCAGTCTAGTATACTCGATTTTCTCTCTCCCGGCCGCGGCTCTCGCAGCGGCGGCGCCGACGACGGCGAGAAGTAGAGCCTCTGCGGCTACGAGCAGGTAGGGTGTGCTGGCTGCACCGATGGGTGCCTGTGTGGCGGCCTCCGCTGCCCCGGTGGGGGCGGGCGCCGAGGCCGCGTGGAGGAAGAGGCCCGGCACCATCCAGGCAAGCGCCGCCGTCTCTAGCTTGACTACGGTGAGAGCCTCGCCGGTCTCCCCCTTCCTGCTCTCGTTTGCTGTGAAGTAGAGCGCGTAGTTGTGGTAGTAGAGTGCTGGCACCGCGAAGGCTGGTCCTGCGAGGTCTGTTAGCCTCTCCGCGTACTCGGTGAGACATTGTGTGGCAGTGTTGGGGGCGTCCATCCTGAACTCTATCTCGGAGAGAACATAGACTGTTAGGCCCACTGCGAGCAGATAGTCGCCATTGTTGAGCGCGTTCTCGGCATCGCTGAGCCATTCACGTATCGTCCTATTGTCTATGAGGTGCGTGAAGACCCGTACGAAGGGCTTGTCCAGTATAGAGATGAAATAGTCTGCGGCGATATGCGTATAGTGAAGGGTCATAGCTGCAGCCTTGTAGAGGTAGCTGCAGGGCACCAGTGGGCCCCGGAGCGTGCTCGCAGCCTCGGCCCAGGTCCTGGCCGACAGCGCACGGAGGAGCGATAATGCACGGAAATAGGGTGCCGCCTGGTCAGACACGTGCTCTGCAAGATATAGCCGGTAGGAGGCTGCTGCTAGCGAGGCAAAGCTCCACGCGTAGCAGAGCCCGCCGCCTGCCTCGTAGGAGACCCCGGCCACGGCTCGCCTGGCCTCCTCGAGCGCCTCCTGGAGCGTGATGCCAAGCTTCTGCTCGAGGACACTGAATCCGTGCCTAGCTATTGTCTCGTTGGCGGCCTGGAGCAGGGCGGTGAAAGCCAGGCTGGCCGCAACGTAGGGCCTCTTGGCTGTAAGGGCCCTAGCCTCCTCGACCAGCCTAGCCACGCGTGCACGCGTTGCGTTGTCGAGGAGTGGGAGGAGCTGCTCGGTGTAGTTGGCGAACCTCTCCGCGTCCCTACCGAACACGGGCGGCACGGGAACCGATAGGGCCCGTCCCAGGCTGGGGAACAGCGTCACGTTGTCTAGCTGTGAAGCCGCGTCGATAACACTACATACTGGGACCACACGCGCCCCACCAGGTGTCTTGAGCCCCGCCGCCTCCTGGGCAGGGACCAAGATGAGCCTGTAGCCGTGCCTCGCTGCTGCCGCGGCCTTCGCTTCGACTCCAGCCACAGACAGCACAAGCCCCGACGGCGAGACCATGCCAGTCATTGTAGCCTCCTCGTAGTGGGGGGCGTAGCCTAGTGCGAGGAGGAGGACAGTGGCTGCCAGAAAGCCGCTAGCGCTCGGCCCGCCCACGGGCGTATCGGTCTCGAACTGTACAGTCATGTCGTAGAGACGGTAATCCTTGCCAGCCATAGCTGTGGCCAGGATGAAGCCGAGCAATGTAGAGTACCTAGTGCTATCGTCGACAAGGTCACGTGGCTCCAGGAGTAGCCTACCCTGTCCTGGCGCAAGAGACACTACCGTGTCTATTACGACACCTTCGTAGCCAGCTCCTTGGGGCTTTACAGCAAGCAAGCCAAGCTTCAAGGTGACGGGCTCAGCGTAGGCTGCCTCAGCAAGGGCCAGCAATGCTAGGGTAAATACTGCGGCCACAGCACGGGCTCTCCCAGCTATCACAGTGCTGCACCTGCCCCCTCCAGGGACGAAGGCCGGGCTCTCAACTGGGCGCGTCTACGGCACCCCCCGGGTGCAATAAGGCTCTTCTAACAGCCGCTATCACATTGTATGTCGGCCGGCATCCCCGCAGGCCCCGTGGGCATGTAGGTCTTCGCCGCGTACTGGGGGGCCAAGGAGCTAGGCTTGGATATAGCGTCAGACGGGTGGGGGGTTGCGTGGCGGCGTCAGACAAGGAGCCTGGCCTAGAGGAGCTGCGGGAGTTCCTCGAGAAGGAGATAGCGGAGCTAGAGGAGAGACTGCAGCTGTTGAGGAGTCTGCTCGTGTTCCTAGAAGAGTGCAGCGCGGCCGCCGCGGTGGGGCAGCTGGGTGGGCAGAGCCAGGACTTCCACAGCCCCGACGGTAGACTGGTCGCAAGGCTCGTATCGAGGCGGGACACTGTCAGCCTGATGTTGTTTGTCCCAGTGCCCGAGACCCACCCTTACATCCGCTACGTGGTGCGCGCGTTGGCGAAGCTGCAGGAGACCAGTGAGAGCCTAGAATACACCATAGACAAGGAGGGCAGGTACGTGAAGAAGATAACTGTTATGGGCGTGAATCGCGACAATATAGACGACGTTAAGGCAGTCCTCGAGTATGCCGCGATTAAGATAGCCAGCCTCAGCAGGGCGACACGCTAGGCATTCTCCGGGGCAACCTCTACGTCCACCACTACCTGGCTCTTCCTTGGCCCAACGGTCCTGACAACCCGTGTGAACGACACGTGCGCCCGGTACCCGAGGCCCCGGAGGCGGGCCTCCACAGTCTCGGCGGCCGCGCGCCTGGGGTCCACGCCCCGCGGCGTATCGATGTGGAGATAGATGTGGAGGATGCCCCGCCTCCTCCTAAGCCCCTCCAACGCGGCGGGCAGGTGCTCCAGCGCGTACTCGGGTAGAGGCATCAGTATACGATCAGCGATGCCCCTCAGCCTCTCGGGTACCAGCCTGGCGGCGTCTCCAAGCAGCGGCACAACCTGCCTGCTCACCTTGTTGAGCAAGACGTTCTCAACCATGTAGCGGTACGCGTACGGGTTGATGTCTATGCTATAGACTATCCAGGGTTTTGCGTGACATGCAGCTATTACCGAGAAGAGACCGGCGCCGGCATACATGTTTATGACAACCTCTCCAGGCCTTATCAGCCTTGCTACACGCATGTGCTCATAGCTAAGCCTCGGCGAGATATAGACGCGCCTGATGTCGACACGGAAGACGCAGCCGTGCTCCCGGTACAGCGTCTCGCTTCTCTCCTCGCCGGCCAGGTAGACGAACTCGCGCAGCCGGTAGTCGCCCTCGACTGGGCTCCAGGTGGTCCACACGCTCCTAACGTAAGGTAGCCGCCGCAACAGCTCCTCTGCCAGCGGCTGCAGCTCCTCCACGGTGACACCAAAAGGCCTCCTTATCACAGCGATATCGCCGATAATCTCTATGCGTTTCCAGAACTTGTCTGCATACTTCTCGCCATAGACCCGGGCCGCTATCTCCCGCAGAAGCTTCCTCTTAGCCAACGCCACGCAACCCCAGCGCCGAGGAGCTACGCCGCAGGAGGCTTCCTCTCCAACAGCCGGGAGCCATCAGCCCCAGAGCGCTCCAGGGGGCTCGCCCAAGGCTAAACACATCATCGCAGCAACCGTCTCAGCTCCGCCTGAGCCGCTCACAGCCCCGAGAGACCTAGGCTCCGGAAGCCCCGGTCAACCAATATACAATATAACCCTCCCCGGGTCCCTTACCAGAACCGTGACGACACGGGGAGGCGGGCCGGGGAGAAGCCCCCAGCCTGGGGGCGGGCGCCGGGGTGGCCGAGCGGTCGAAGGCGGCGGGCTGCAGTGGCGCAGCCAATAAATCCGCCCATCGCGGAGACCCGTTGATCCCGGGTTCAAATCCCGGCCCCGGCTCCACTCCACCCGGCCTGATGTCCTGGTCTCTCCACACACTTACCGGTTCTCCCGTTCCTCTGCGCGAAACCCTTCTCTAGCCCCGGGCTGGGCGGCCATACCAAACCCAAGGGTGCAGCGGCTGTGGCAGACCCCCGTGACATCGTGGAAGCCTTCGCTAAGCAGCGCGGCCTAAAGCCCGAGCAGGTGGGCGACGCGCTACGGCTCTGGCACAGCGAGGCGCCACTCTTCATCGAGGTCCGGAGTGGGAGCCAGGGCCTCATAGTCCGGCTTGGCTATGAGGGGCTCCGCGACTATGTGAGGGAGGTCGTCGACACCAGCGAGAACCCCCGCGAGGAGATAGAGGACCTAGTTGACGAGATGAGCACCCTCGCCTACACGTTGGCGGAGGAGCTTAGGCGCTCCGGCTACAAGGTTAGCCTCGAGACACGCAGCGCCGCCATGGATGTGCTCGGCGAGCTAGAAGAAGCAGAAGAGGAGTAACCCACGCGCCTCGGACCCCATAGGGGGCTCGGCACCAGAAACCGTCATCAGGCTCCTCAGCTTATCTAGCCCTCCTCATCGCCCCGCGGTGTCTATCCAACCCCGGGCGCCACGTTATTACCAGGCCGCCGGTGCTAGTCGCACAGCCGTGCTCCGGCGTGTGATGAACCTCCTCTCACCCCCCTGCGCCGAGCCCCCTTGTGCCGGGTAGCGAGGCTGGGGCGATGAGTGCCCTCACGGTAGCTGACGGCTGCGACCTCCTCGCCGAAAGAGAGAGGCCCAAGTATGCGCTGCTCCGCGCCCTCGCCGCCCTCGGCGTGTACCGTGTCGCCCATCTGGGCAGGATCCGCGCCCCCGGCGGCACGGACCCCTTCCAGAGGCTCGCGGTCGAGGCCCTCACGAGGGACGCGGTGCTCGAGCAGCGTGGCGGCTGGAGAGGCCGCATAATCCACCGGGAGCAGTACCAGGGCAAGACATTCGAGTTCATGGCTGGACGCGGCGACGAAGAGCCGGACGCTGTCGTGGTGCCGGGACGTGGGCTCCGAGAACGTGTATTGGCGGAGCTTCCTCCCCGGCCACGGCCCGTGATAGCGCTCGACTTCTCGCTTATCCACCGCCACAGCCCCGAGGAGGCCCGGAGCCTCCGGGTCCAGGTCGGCGCGGCGCTCGGAGCGGTAAGGCGCTACCTCTGGGACCCCCACCTCCTCCTCGCCGGCCTAGAGCGGGGCGTGTTGGAGTGGCTCCGAGGCTTCCTCGCAAGCCCCTACGTGGCTACAACCATGCTCCCCGCAGACGAGGGCCTCACGCTGAGAGGCTACAGGAGGATAATCCTGCTCGACCCCTCGGCGGAGAAGCCACTCACCGGGAGAGAAGCCAAGGAAGCGGACGCCTTCATACTCGGAGCCATAGTAGACCGCACGCCCCGGCCAGGGGAAACCAGCAGGCTCAGGCTCCGAGGCCTCTACACGCCACGCCGCCTAGAGCTGCGGGGGAGCACACACGGCGTCCCCAACAGGATAAACACGCTGGCAGAGATACTGCTGCGGGCACGCTACGAGACATGCGGCAACATAGAGAAGGCCATACTCGCATCAATGAGTCCCCGCGACGCCAGAGCCAGGGCCTATGTGGAGATATCCCGCTGGCTAAGAGGCAGAACCACAAAGGTACCATGGGAACTGTACTGCAGGCTACGCAGCTGGCTCCCCCTAACCCCCAGGGACTTCAGGCGAGCAGCACGCATGGCGGGAGCAGAGGTGGAACCAGGCGAGCCGCACTGCGAAAACACCGATCACCGACGCCGGGGCTAGCCTCTGAGCCTGTAGAGGTCTTCACCGGTCTTCTCCAGGAAGCCCTCCTCGGTTAGGAGCTCTAGGGCGTCCTGGTAGTAGAACTCCTCGACCTCTATCCCATACCACTCCTTGAACATCTTCTTTATTTCCTCGTAGCTCCACTCCCGTTTCCCGGTCTCCTCTGCTGCCTCCTTCAGCATGCGGCGTATGAACTGGGTGACGTCCTCGAGCCTCGTCCAGGGGTACTGGAACCAGGCCCACTCCCGGACCTCGAGGTAGTAGTAGTCGGGCTTGAACTTGGCCACGGGGCTTATCCACTGTAGCGCGGCGACGCGCAGCTCGTCCGGCCTCCAGTTCTCCAGTATGTAGTTCTTGGCTAGCATGAGGGTCTCGCCGGTGTCAACTATGTCGTCCACGAGAAGCGCCCGATGGCCGCGGAGGTCGACAGTGTATGGGAACTTGAGTATCGCCCGCTCGGCGGCCTTGGCGGCCTCGGTCCAGTGCTGGCTCTGTATGCTGAGCATGTTTGACACGTTGAGGAAGTCTGCGAGCAGCCTGGCCGGCACGTAGCCACCCCGCGCGACGGCACTATCACCGTGGGGCGATACCCGTCCTCCTTGATCTTCCTGGCTAGGCCGCGGCTCCACTCAACTATCTCGTCCCACGTCACCAGCTTCACGTTGACGCGGGGCAAGGAGGCCTCTCACCGCAGGCCGTCCGCCCACGGCTCCCCTCTCTAAGCCTTACTCCCCCGGCAGGGCGGTGTCCAGTCCTCTGGGACGCTGGGACGGTGTGGGATGACGCAGATGAAGCGTGCCCCATCCTCGCCGGCTCGGTAGCCGTGCCTCGCGTTGGGCGGTATATAGACAAACATGTCGCTCTCTAGCCTGTACCTCGTGTCCTCGATGGTCACCTCGACGGAGCCGTTGAGCACGTATATCTCGTGCTCCCAGGGGTGTCGGTGCTCCGGTATAACGGCCCCGGGTTCGAGCTCGAACACCCGCATCGCGAAGGTGGGTGCGCCGTCCTTCTCGGAGACGAGCCAGCGTATCCGCACGCCCTCGAGCTGTGTGCCGTCTGCCAGCCTCGCCGCCTCGGCCTCGACGTCCCCGACATGGCCCACCTTCTCGCCGCAAGTGCCATGCATTGCAGACCACCAAGGGAATGTGCTCTCTCCGGATGGTGCGGTCGCAACCGGCCCGGCACACTTCACGGCCGCCGGGCTCAGTGGGCTAGGGGCGCTAGGGGGCGCGCTCATCCCGCAGCTGGCGCCCAGCCGCCACGGGCTATACACGGAGAGGGGCAACCTATAAGGACGGCCCCCGGAGGAGTCAGGCTCTTACCTTCCCAAGCTAGGCCCCTATTCTAGACATGGGCCCCGCCGGTCTCACACCCGCCGAGGCCGGGCAGCCGAGGCGATGAAGCGGGCCGGTCAGGCGGGGCACAAGTCACATACCCCCTTTCTCCCCGGTGGATTATCAACGGCGAAGTGCTCCGGGAAGGCCTTGGCGCATCGGCACCCGGAGCCATGTCTCTTATGTGCCTCCAGTTGCTCCGGGGTGGAGCTGGTCTGCGTGTGGTCGGCATCGATGTGGAGCCCGGCTGTGGCTCCTCGTTGCGATGCTTCGCGGTCGCAGTGGTAGAAGATGGCCAACTAGTTGCGAAGTATGAGCAGGTTCCGGTGCACCGTCTCGTCCGGATACTCTGGGAGCTCAAGCCACGCATCCTCGCGGTGGACAATGTCTACGAGCTAGCTAGGAGTGGCAGGGAGCTCGCAAGGCTTGTCACGATGCTCCCCCCGGAGCTTGAGATAGTGCAGCCTACGCGGATGCCCGACGGCAGCCTGGTGGATGTGAAGCGGCTCGCCAGGCTGGCGGGCCTCGACCCGGGGAGGGGTAAGCTGAGCCCCAGCCGCACGGCCTACTTGGTGGCGCTCCTCGCCGCGATGGGGTATGGCACGAGGCTCCGTTTCGTAGAGGAGAAGACGAGGATAATAGTTGCGAAGAATCGGCGCCTCAAGCATGGCGGTATGAGTAGCCCCCGTTACCAGCGCCGTGTGCGCTCGGCTATACTGCGCGCAGCCAAGGATATCAAGAGGCTTCTCGACAGACATGGGCTCGACTATGATCTCATGTTCCGTAAGAGTGGCGGCGGTCTCGAGAGCGCGGTCTTCATAGTCTATGCGCCGCGGAGCAGCCTTAATGGCGTAGTGAAGCCGCACACGGATAGTGATGTGAGAATAGAGGTTCAGCCTGTCTATAGCAGTAGGCTCAGCTTTGAGGCCTACAGCGGGGCCCGTCTGCCTGGCACCAGGAAGCCCTACCTCATAGTCGGGGTCGACCCGGGCATATCGACTGGCATAGCTGCCCTTGATCTCGACGGTCGCCCGGTGTTCGCTCTCAGTCGCCGCGGGATTGACCGAGAGGAGGTTGTCGAGCTTATAAGGCGGCACGGCGTCCCGGTCCTGGTGGCGACAGACGTTAACCCTGCGCCGGAGTTTGCGAGAAAGCTAGCGGGCATGCTAAGGGTGCCCCTTTACTGTCCGCCGGCCTCTCTCAGCGTCGAGGAGAAGCGCGAGATATTTGAGACCTATGCGTCGCTCTACCCGGGTCTCCGCCGGGTATCGGATAGCCATGTTCGTGATGCCTTGGCAGCTGCCGTGAAGGCATACCGTGCATATCAGTCGAAGCTCCGCCAGGTGGAGTCGTACCTTAACAAGCTCGGCACCGACATAGATCACGAGGAGATAAAGGCTGCGGTGATACGTGGCAAGAGCCTTGCAGAAGCTGTCGAGAAGGCGATAAAGGAGGCACTCGTAGCCGGCGTCGCCGAGGCCGAGGAGACAAAGGCAGAGCGGGGTGAACAGCGGCGCCAAAAGCCGCAGGCCAGACAGTCACCGGAGCCCGCCAGGGAAAAAGAACTACTCATAGCTGAGATAAACGCGCTCAAGGCCAGGGTCGCCGAGCTAAGGGATGAGGTAGAGAGGCTGCAGTTAGAGAACAGGCTGTTAAGGATAGAGTACCGTGAGGAACTCGAAAAGGACCGCGAGCTCGCCGCCTTAAGGGAGAGGCTTGCACTGCTGCGTGGAGAGCTCGAAAAACTCAGGGAGGAG